>MDTC01055921.1_pt1 | contig 94793 bp, 78 predicted proteins | sample 811181 | NCBI WGS metagenome assembly MDTC01 (sample SAMN05326644, study PRJNA326480) | marine metagenome | isolation source: seawater | place: Pacific Ocean: North | collected 2011
AAAGGACATTTTTTTCGGTTAATTTGATTACAGTAATTTCTAAAGCTATAAATATAATTCCTAAAATGATAAAATATTTCCAATAGTGCTCTTGATTTTGTTTTTTTGAAAATATACTTTGCTTGTTTTCTATATTATTTTCTATGTATTTAATGTGATTATCTAGGTTGGAGTTTTTAATTCTTGTTTGAATTTCTTCTGAAGACAAAAATAACATATTAGATTCATCTCTGTTGTAGTTTACAGAGAAACTATCCATTGTAGAGTCCTTTAATTTCAAAAAATAATGACCATCATTTTCAATTTGGTTTTCACAATTCAAATAAGTTTTCCCTTGATTATAAGATATAGAGGGATAAAATGAAAAATTAGGATTACTGATTTGGTCAACAACTGTTATTTGACCATTTTGTTGCTTGTTTTCTGTATAAATTAAAGGAATTCTATCTATTTTATATTGTTTAAGTTTATCATTTGCACAGGTTTCTTTTATTTTTAAAAAGATGGGAACAAACAATGCATGGTTTGTTAAATTTGAATTTCCCGTATTTAACGGGGTAGTGAACAAAAAAAGTTGGTTTTCATCTTCTTCACTTTGAATTAGAAGAGGCTTATTATCGGAAAGGAAAATTAATGGTGTTTTTGAAATTGATACATTTGGAGATAATTGAAATGTTTTATTAAAATAGGGGAGGTTAATGTTCTTTTCTTTTTTATTAAATACAGAATTAAAAAAGGTTTCATTAACAATTTTTTGATTAATATTTTTTACAGTAGTATCACATTTGATTAATTTAAGTTTAAATTTCTCCAAGATTTCATAAGACAAATATTTGCAATTTTCATTAGGAATAAATACAATATTTCTATTTTTAGAACTAGTTAGTCCACTAATTAATTCTTTTTTAAAAGTTAAAATTCCATCTAATATTATTAAATCTGCTTCTAATTCTTCTTTTGTAAAACCATTTGAAATATTAATTGATTTAAATTGAGACTTTTCAATTTTGGCATAAAGTGTTTCAAAAGACTTTTGAATATTATTATCGTTTTCGTATAGATGAAGTACTTTATAATTTTGATTAACATCATAAGTAAAATAATATGTATCATCAAAAGTTTGGTCATTATAAGAAGCATCAGTTATTTCTATTACTCCATTTTTTATCCCTTTATTTTCTAAAATATAGTGGAAAGAAATATTCTTAATTTCATTAGGCTTTATTACATTCAAACTTTGGGTTATAACTTCATTTTTGTTGATGAATAATTTGGTTTGAAATTCAATTTCATTTTCCGAATAATTAGTTATTTTAATATTAAGTTCATCTTCTGTATTTAATTTTCTTGATTTTTCGGAAAACCAAACAGAATCAATTGATATGTTACTAACATTTTTACTACTATAATGAATTATGTTAATTTTAAAAATACTATCCATTTCAACTTTTTTAAAATCAAAGTCCTTTTTATGAAGGTCAGTAAACCAATAAGAATGACTTAATTCTTGTTTGCACTGTTCGTTTTGTATAGCAATAATCTCATTATAATTTAAGCTGTTAGAGGTATATTTAAGTAGGGTTAATTCCTTAATTAAATCGCTTTTATTTAAAGTGTAGCTTTTATTCTTGTTTTTTTGATTAGTTGTAAGGACAAATTTTGTTGTTTCTGAAAATTGATCTAATAAACTAATTACATCATCTTTGGCATTTTCTAGTAAAGTTTGATTGCTATTTGTTCTTTGCATTGAAAATGAATTATCTAAATAAATCCCAATAACTCCTGAGCTATTAATTTTATATATAGAATTTTCTTTGTTATATGGGAAACAAAAGGCGATTACCAATGAGGTGATTAAAGACATTCTTAGTAACAAAACCAGAATGTTTTTTAATTTAGATACACGTTTTGTTTCTTTTTCAATATTCTTAATTAAAGTGATATCAGAAAAATAGATTGTTTCGTGTCTTTGAAGATTAAATAAATGAATTAATATGGGTATAATATTTAACCCAAGTGCCCAAAGAAAATTAGGATATAATAAACTCATTAATTTTTACAATTAATAGTAAAATTAAACATAGTATAAGTTTTATTCAAGTCCTTTATCAACCTTTTTCATTACTTGTTTTTCCAATAAAGATTTATAACCCATCATTTTTTCTACTAACTTATCTTCAGATGTGGATAAAATTTGAAGAGCTAATAAACCTGCATTTTTAGCTCCGTTTAATGCCACTGTAGCAACTGGAACACCAGAGGGCATTTGTAAAATTGAAAGTACAGAATCCCATCCATCAATTGAATTGGATGATTTAATTGGGACTCCTATAACAGGTAAGTGGCATAATGAGGCTATCATTCCTGGTAGATGAGCTGCACCACCAGCGCCAGCAATAATTACTTTTATTCCTCTTTTATAGGCATTTTTTGCATAATCGAATAATCTATCAGGAGTTCTATGTGCAGAAACAATAGTAGCTTCATATTCAATTCCAAATTCTTTTATTATTTCAACGGCATTTTTCATTATTGGAAAGTCTGAATCAGACCCCATTACTATTCCTATTTTGGGTAGATTATTTTTCATTGGAAATTACTGTTAGTTGGTTTTTAATAAAATTTGCTTTTGACTTTGCTTGTTCAAGGCTATCGTCCATTATTGTAACATGTCCCATTTTTCTGTAGGGTTTTGTTATCTTTTTTCCATATATATGAATATTGACTCCTTCCAAATCTAAGCACGCATCAATATTTGTATATGATGCTATTCCTTGATGTAATGGATGACCTAAAATATTTATCATCACAGAGGGGGATATTAGTTTTGTACTGCCTAAGGGAAGATTGAGAATCGCTCTTAAATGTTGTTCAAATTGAGAAGTTATGTTTCCTTCAATAGTATGATGGCCACTGTTGTGTGGTCTAGGAGCAACTTCATTAACAAGAATTTCTCCATTTTTATTTAAGAAGAATTCAACAGCTAAATTACCAACCATTTCAAGACGAGTAATAATTTTTTCTGCAATATCACTAGCTTTATTTGCTATGATTTCAGAAACATTAGATGGACAAATTAATTGTTCAACTAAATTGGCATCTTCACTGAATTCCATTTCAACAATTGGAAAAGTTTTTACATTTCCATTTTCATTTCTTGAAACCACAACAGCAAGTTCTTTTTCAATAGAAACCATTTCTTCAACAATAGAGGGAGTGTCAAATATAAGTTGAAGGTCTTCCGCCCTTTTTATTGTTTGAACTCCTTTTCCATCATAACCATCTGTTCTTGCTTTTTGTACAAAAGGGAGTTGTATTATTTTTTCTTCAATAGCAGAAACTAACTCTTTTTTAGAGGAAAATAGTTTGAAATTTGAAGTGGGTATATTATGATTTTTATAAAATTCTTTTTGTAAACCTTTATCTTTAATAATTTCTAAAGCATTGGGTTGAGGAAATATTTTTTTTCCTTCATTTTCTAGCTGTTTTAGAGCATCTGTATTAACATGCTCAATTTCGAATGTGATTAAGTCTACTTTGTTTCCGAAATTGTAGACTGTTTGATAATCTTTGAAAGAACCTTTTTCAAAGTAATCACAAATTGATCTTGATGAACATTCACTATCCGGATCTAATACGTAAGTTTTAATATCCCATCTAGATGCTGCTTGAATTAACATTTTACCTAGCTGTCCACCTCCTAAAATACCTAGTTTAAAGTCTTGTTCTATCATTTTAAGTATTTGTCTAAATATGTTCTAAAAATATGTAATCAGATAAATTAAAACACAAATTTAAGATTAATGCTTTCTTAATTGCTATAAAAACAGTTAATTAATGCTCCATCCAAATAGGGCAAAATCGTATTTGACAGGATCTTTAGCGTCTAACTTCCTTAGATTTGCATCAAGTTCTTCAACTGCTTTCCAGTCATTAAATTTTCTAGTAATTAAACCAAATTCTCTAGCTCCATTTCCGCTATGTATATCAAGGGGACAAGATAGTTTTGCTGGATCAATTTTATGCCAAATACCAAAATCAACTCCTTTTCTATCTTTTCTTACCATCCATCTTAAAAACATATTTAGTCTTTTGGATGCAGACCCATTTTGTGGATTTGCTACATGTTTTTTGGTTCTAGTATCTGCATATTCACCTAAGAATTCATTTCTAAAATGAATAATTGGATAGTAAGAATTATTGTTGTTTTTAAAATGTGGATAAAATAATTCTTCTAATGAATCATATTTTTTATAAATAATTTGAAGTCTATTTATAAACAGTTGTAGATCAAAAATATTAAATGTTCTGTGCTTGAACTCTTGAAGTTTATCAATATTTATGTCTTGAAAATGTTTAATGAAATATTGTGGATCATTTTCCATAATATTTACTAATTTCTGACCGCTTTTTAAAATAGACACTCTGTTCCCCCAAGCAATAGTAGCTATTATAAGACCTATTATTTCAATATCTCTTTGATTTTTAAATTGATGAACTAGTCCAATTGGGTCGTCTTTAATAAAGTCAATGTGATTGTAGGTTTCAACTAAATCATCTAGGTAATCTTTTATTTGACGAAAATTTTTGATATTAATATCTTAAAATTGACATATTCTAAATTATAGAAGGATATTTAGATGGATTGTATTCATTCATTACATTATATATAGATTCTATAATATCATCCTTACTAGGCTTAGAAAAATAATCACCATCAGAACCATATGCAGGTCTATGATCTTTAGAGGTTAAAGTTAATGGTTGAGCATCTAGATAATTATACCCTTTTTGTTTATTAATCACTTGATCCAACATATATGCGGTAGCTCCTCCAGAAACATCTTCGTCAATAAAAATTATTTTATTTGTTTTTTTCAATGAACTAACAATCATATGATTAACGTCAAAAGGAAGGAGTGTTTGCACATCAATTAATTCACAAGAAATATTTAATTTTTTAAGCTCTTTTGAAGCTTCATAACACAAGTTAAAAGTCGAACCGTAACTAACTACTGTAATATCAGAACCTTCTGCTACAACTTCAGGAATTCCAATTGGGGTAGTAAATTCTCCGTAATTAATGGGTTCCATTTCTTTTAGACGATAACCATTTAAACACTCAATCACTAAAGCTGGGTCATCACTTTGAATTAAAGTGTTATAAAATCCAGCAGCTTTCATCATATTTCTAGGTACACAAACAATTATTCCTCTAACCGTATTTATTATTCCACCCATTGGTGATCCTGCATGCCATACACCTTCCAAACGATGGCCTCTTGTTCTGATAATTAATGGACACTTTTGTGTTCCTTTTGTTCTGTAAGAAAGAGTAGCCAAGTCATCGCTCATAATTTGAAGACAATAGAGTAAATAATCTAAATATTGAATTTCTGCAATTGGTCTCAGTCCTCTAAGTGCCATCCCAATTCCTTGCCCAATAATTGAGGCTTCTCTTATTCCTGTGTCAAAAACTCTAAGTTCTCCAAATTCTTCTTGCATTCCTTCCATAGCTTGATTTACACCGCCAATTTTACCAGTATCTTCACCAAATGTTAAAATTTCAGGATGTTTGTTAAATAAAGTTCGAAAATTATTTCTTAAGATTAATCTTCCGTCAACAAGTTTTTCGTCTTTAAATTCAGCTTTTATTTCGTTTACCTTTAAGCAAGATGATTCAAAATCACTGTATAATTTTGAGTTGTATTTATCAAATAATTTATTCTTTTCATTATTGAACCAGTTCAGTGCATTTTGTTTTGCAGTTAAGGACTCATTTCTAACTAATCTTAGTGCAGATCTAAATGTTGTATAAATCTCTTTACGCATTGGATCTTTTGTTTTTTTAAGCTTTTGAGCCATTTCTACAAGCTCATTTTTGAATTGACTTTCTTTTGAAAGCTCTTCGATATGAAAAGAAACATTCTCACATTCGATATTAATTTCACTAATAAAACTTTTCCAAGATTCTTTTGAAATAGATTTGACCTCAGCTTTTGCTTGTTTTTGAATTTCTTCTAATTGTTCGACAGTACATAAAGGTTCACCTAGTGCATTTTCATTACTAAGTAACCATTTTTTAAATTGTACAATGCAATCATATTCTTTAGCCCATTCTAGCCGTTCCGGCGATTTATATCTTTCATGTGATCCTGATGTAGAATGTCCTTGGGGTTGTGTAATTTCTTCGACATGAACCAAAGAAGGTTTGTGATTTTCTCTGCTGAAGGATACAGCTTCTTTATAAGTTGATATTAGAGACGGATAATCCCATCCCTTGCATTTAAAAATTTTAAGACCGTTGGAATTTTCTTCGATTTCAAATCCAGCCATTATTTTAGAAATGCTTTCTTTTGTAGTCTGATACTTTTTTGGAACAGAAATTCCATAACCATCATCCCACACAGACATCACAACAGGAATTTCCAAAACACAGGCAGCATTCATGCTTTCCCAAAAGATTCCTTCAGAAGTACTTGCATCACCAATAGTTCCAAAAGCAACTTCATTACCGTTGTTCGAAAAATTATTTAAATGCTTTAAATCTTTATTTTTCCTAAAAAATTTAGAAGCCAGTCCTAAACCTACAAGTCTTGGCATTTGTGCAGCAGTAGGAGAAATATCTGATGACGAGTTTTTTAGTTCAGCTAAATTTAACCAACTACCGTCATCATTTAGAAATTTAGTAGAGAAATGGCCCCCCATTTGTCTCCCTGCTGAAGTAGGTTCTTTTGAAATATTAGTGTGAGCGTAGAGTCCAGCAAAAAACTCGCTAACTTTTAACTTACCAATTGCCATCATGAAGGTTTGATCACGATAATATCCTGACCTAAAATCCCCTTTTTTGAAAAATTTAGACATAGCAATTTGTGCTAGTTCTTTTCCGTCACCAAAAATTCCAAACTTAGCCTTTCCTGTAAGTACTTCTTTTCTGCCCAATAATGATGCTTCACGACTTAAACACATTAAACGAAAATCTCCAATTATTTCATTGATGAATTCTTCTTTATTTAATTTTTTTTCTAGACCAGTGGTAGATAATGTCATTACTTCAAGCGCTTTAGTTGATAATGTGCAAAATTAAAATTATTCAACGATTTTAAAAGTTTTAGTTAACCTTTAAATATAACGATATTTGTCGTAAGATAAAATATATAATTACACGACAATTTATAATGATCTTATGTTTAATTATTACATATATTTGTTCTAACATAAAATTGATTAATGAAAATATTACAAAATAAAGTTGCTATTATTACTGGTGCAACAAGGGGAATTGGAAAAGGTATTGCACAAAAGTTCGCCGATCAAGGTGCATCAGTTGCATTTACTTATGTCTCTAGTGAGCAAAAAGCTAAATCATTAGAACTAGAATTAAGTAAAATGGGCGTCAAATGCAAAGGTTACCAATCAAATGCTGGAGATTTCAATGCTGCACAAGATCTAATTGATAATATTGTGAATGACTTTGGACAAATTGATATTTTAATTAATAATGCTGGAATAACAAAAGATGGATTATTAATGAGAATGAGCGAAGAGCATTGGGATGATGTAATGGAAATTAACCTTAAATCTGTTTTTAATTTAACCAAGGCTGCTGTAAGAACTTTTTTAAAACAAAAAAATGGTTCTATTATAAACATGAGTTCCATTGTTGGTGTCCAAGGAAATGCAGGTCAATCTAACTATTCTGCTTCAAAAGCTGGAATCATAGGATTTACAAAATCAATTGCTCAAGAGCTTGGCTCAAGAAATATTAGGTGTAATGCAATTGCTCCAGGCTTTATTGCAACTGAAATGACTGATGCACTAGGGGATGATGTAATAGGTAAGTGGGTTGAAAATATACCTCTAAAAAGACCAGGTACTGCTGAAGATGTGGCTAATTGTTGTTTGTTTTTAGGCTCTAATATGGGGGCATATGTTACAGGTCAAGTTATCAGTGTATGTGGAGGAATGTTAACCTAAGTATTTGTTTGTGAATGGTCTACACTTTGGATTTCCTATTTATTTCATACTAATCTCGATTTTTTTAGGGTTTTTATTAACCTATTTCCTTTACAGACATTATTTCAATAGTAATTTTATTAAACCATCAGTTATAAAACTACTTTTTGGATTAAGATGGATCACTTTTACTTGCCTTTTCTTTTTACTACTTGAACCCGTAATTTTTAGTACTGAAAAGATTTTTGAAAAACCTATTTTAGTTTTTGCTCAAGATAATTCAGAAAGTATTTTAGAGACCAAAGATTCTTCATTTTATTTAACCACTTATCGTGATTCTGTCACAAATTGGGTGAATCAACTAAAACCCCATTATGATGTTAGATTAATTAAATATGGTGATAAAGTTCAAAATGATAATAAATTTAATTTCAAAGCAAAATCAACCAATTTTGAGCAGCTATATAAATCGTTAGAAAACCAATTTTACAATTCTAATTTTACAGATTTAATTATTGCATCAGATGGTTTGGTAAACTTGGGTAAACAGATTAGATTTTTAAACTTACCGTTTAATATAACTGTTAATTCATTACTACTAGGGGATACTATTGCATATCCAGATTTGTTAATTAAATCTATAAACCACAACAAATATTCTTTGTTTGAAAATAAATTTCCTATTGAGGTTGTTTTTGAGTCAAATATTAAATGTAAAAATGTAACCATTAATCTGTTTAGAAAAAATATTCAAGTTCAAAAAAAAGTATTGCCTAATGTAGGCAAAGGTATTACAAAAGTTAACTTTTTAGAAACTGCTTCTGAAATTGGTTTATGTGATTATCGAGTTGAAATTAAATCAGAAAGAAAAGAAAATAACATTGCGAATAATTTTAAGTTGTCTACTGTAGAAGTTATTGATTATTCTCAAAAAATATTATTTCTCGCTTCAGCACCTCATCCTGATATTGCTGCTTTAAATAGTGTACTAAAAGATTTATTGAAATCAAAAACTACTACATTTTTAATAAATGATTTCAAAGAATCTTTATTAAACTATGATCTTGTTATACTTCATAAGCCTTTTATTAGTCAAAAAATGACTAAAATTCTTAAAAGTGTTAAAGAAAATGGAATTCCGGCATTAGTTTTTACAGGTCAAAATTTAGACTTAAGACATGAACTTCTTTATTTGACAGGGATGAAAAAAAACTATTTCAAAGGATCAACAAAATCACAAGCTAAATTAAATAATGATTTTAAATTTTTTAATTCCGATAACGAATGGTCTAGCGTAATTTCTAATTACCCTCCCCTTGAAATCCCTTTTTCTACTGAATACAGTTTAATGAACAATTCAAATATTCTTTTTTTTCAATCAATAAATGGAGTTAAAATGCCTTTCCCTCTAATTTACTTTTTTCAAAATAATAATAATAATGTTAAATATGCTACTATACTTGGTGAGGGAATTTGGAGATGGAAAATGTATGAGTTTCAGAAATTTAATAATTCTAAAGTTTTTAATCAATTACTTAAAAAACTAATTCAATCTCTTAAAATTATTGAAAAGAAAGAAAGATTAACTATTAAAATTCCTAAGAAAAATAATGAGGACGAATCTTTAAGAATTTATGCTGAGTTTTACAATTCTTCCTTTGAACTCCTAAGTGGAGCAAATATAAAATTTGAATTCATAGATTCTTTGGGAAATAGGTACTCAAAAAAATTAATTAAGGCAAATAATGGTTATGAAATTGATATTTATAATTTAAAAAAAGGAACTTATCAGTATAGTTTAACTGCTGAACACAAAAACGAGAAATTTTTTAAAAGGGGATCATTTGAAATAATAAGCTCAAATCGAGAAAAATTTAATACTGTTGCTAATATTAATAATCTTAAATTAATCTCAAGTAATGAAAATGTTTATCAACTTGAAAACATAAGCCAATTGATAAAAGATTTAAAAACAAATAGCAACAAAAAAAATAGATATCACTCAGAGGAATCAAATAAAGATATCATTCATTACTGGTGGGTATTATTTATTATTGTCTTTTTCCCTTTTTTAGAGTGGTTGATTAGAAAAAGTAATGGATTAGTCTAATATAAGTCCTCATCATATTCTTCAAAGTCACCAAAATTATCTTCATCATATTCATCTAAAATATCTTTGATAGGATCAATTTCTTCATATTTAGAATTATCATTAAACTTTTTCGGTATGTATTTTCCAAATTGGTGAGTAATCTCTATTAAATTTTTGGGTTTTAAGGTATTTTCGCCCAATAATTCTACATAAAAAATATTCATATTAAGGAAGTCGTGAAGATAAAGCAGTTTAGAAATTCCTTCGGAAACAAGTTTTTCAAGTGAAGTTTTTTCCATTGACTTTTGCGTGCCTTGATCATCGTTAAAGTTCATGTTTAACAGAGTTATTTCTTCTCCTTTATCCCAATTATCATTACTTAAGTAAAATGATGCTATTTCACCTAAGTCAAGTTCAAATGTTTCAACTAATATTTCGTGGATTGATAATAAATTAGTGTGTTTTACAGCGATTAAATCAATAAATATATCTTCTTCAGTGTCAGCGACAATTCTTATTTTTAATGAATTATTTTCCATTTTCAGCCCTAATAATTTTCCTTTTTTATCCATAAATAACAGTGCCTCTTCTTTATTATTTTTAATTTTACCGTCTAAGATTGCATTTTTTATTGCTTCTTTTATTATACCTACTTCTTTACATGGATTGATATTGAAATAAGTCATTATTTCTTTTCCATCAATTGGGGGTTGCCAATTTTTTACACGGTCTCTATTCTCTACATCTTTTAATTTTTGCTTGACTATTTCAAAACGATTAAGATACCTTTGTTTTTTTTCTATATTTTTTGATGTTATATCCGATTGACATAATATCATTAAATCATCCAAATCATCTCCTGCTTCAAATAATAGTCTTCTTAAAGCAGAATCAGTTATTTTTTTATTAGTCAATGAAATTGGTCTTAAATGTAAAAAAACCAGTTTTTGAACATATCTCATTTTGTCGTCTAAGGGAAGCTTTAATTTTTTGAAAATAATTGGGACCATTTTGGCTCCTTTATCTTCGTGACCATGAAACGTCCAACCTTGATTTTTATTAAATCTTTTAGTTTTTGGTTTTGCAATGTCATGTAAAAGTGCAGCCCATCTTAGCCACAAGTTATTTTTACTGTAAGGTAGTATATTATCAAGTACTTTAAGTGTATGGTAGAAATTATCTTTATGTCCTTTGCCTTCAATAATTTCAATACCTTTCAGTTGATCAAATTCTGGAAATATTATTTTTAGGATTGAGCTCTTTTCTAATAATTTAAATCCTAATGAAGGATTATTACTTTGAATAATCTTATTTAATTCCTCTGTTACTCTTTCTTTTGCAACTATTTTTATTCTTTTGGCATTTTTAATAATGCTTTCAAATGTTTCATCTTTTATTTTAAATTTTAGTTGAGCGGCAAACCTTATAGCTCTAATCATTCTAAGTGGGTCATCTGAGAAGGTAATGTCTGGGTCTAGTGGAGTTTGAATAATTTCATTTTCTAAGTCGCTAAGTCCATTAAATGGGTCAATAAATTTTCCTTTAAATTCGTGACTCAGTCCCACAGCAAGTGCATTAATTGTGAAATCTCTTCTATTTTGGTCATCTTCTATTGTTCCATCTTCAACGATTGGATTTCTCGAGTTTTCCCTGTAACTTTCCTTTCTTGCACCTACAAATTGTAGTTCTAGATTATTAATCTTTATCATCGCAGTACCAAAATTTTTAAAAACTCTTACGGGTTGGTTCTTTAGTTTATTGGCAACCTCTTTAGCTAGTTTTATTCCGCTTCCAAGGGTTACTAAGTCAATGTCCTCACTTTTTCTATTTAATATAAAATCCCTTACAAATCCTCCAATAACAAATGTGGGCTGCTCTAGTTCATTAGCAGCTAATGATATTATTTCAAAAATAGAATCAAAATTTTCAAGTTTATGAAAGTTATTTCCTGATATATTGAATTTCACCTTGTTGATTTATTTTCATTATTGAAGATGGCTTTCCTGAAAGATTAATATCAAAATTAAGAATAAGATCGGCAGAATTCAAAATTGAACTTGAAATGCTTTGAAAACTTATTGGAGATGGTTCTCCACTAATATTTGCAGACGTAGAAGCTAACGGAGACCTAATATGACAAATGATTTTTTTTAAATATTGTAGTGGAGTTATTCTAAATGCAATCTCTTTTTTTGAATTTGATAAGTGCAATAGTTCATTTTTACAATCGGGATAAATAATCGTTGGGGGATAATCTTTATTTTTAATAATATTATCAAAGTCAATATTTTGTGAGTTTGCATATTTTTTAATCTCATTATAATTATCAAGTAATGATATTATGGGTAAAGAATCTCTTCTTCTTTTGATTTTATAAATTTTTTCTATTGACTTTTTATTTAGTGAATTACATCCAATTGCCCAAACAGTTTCTGTAGGATAGATAATTATTCCACCAGAGCTTAGAACATCAATAATGTAATTTAAATTATTTTTATTTAAATTTTTATATAAGGCTTTTGTAGGCATTAATTAACTGATTAGAAATAATTTCAGGATCAAATTTCTTGGAATACTCTAGACCTTTTACAATCATTTTTTCTCTCATTTTACTATTGGTAAGACAATCATCAATTTTTGCTGCTAATTCATCTTCGTCTAACGGATTAACGTATACACTGTGTTTACCACCAGCTTCTAAAAAACAACCTTCTTTTGAACTAATTACTGGGATTCCACAATTAAGCGCTTCTATAATTGGAATTCCAAAGCCTTCAAAAATTGAAGGGTATACAAAAAGTCTTGAAAGTTGGTAAATTCCTGGCAATTCTTCAATAGAAACATTACTTATGAATAATATCTTAGAGGCATCGAAGTTTAATTTTTTAAGTTGAACTTTTATAAAGTTCATGTATTTTGTTTTTCTTCCCACAACAACTAACGGAATATCATTTTTCATTTTTGTCATGGCGTTAATGATTGATATTAAATTTTTTCTTGTCTCAATTGTTCCAACATTTAATAAAAATTCAGTAGGTAGATTAAATTTCTTTTTAATATGTTGAAGTATTTCGGGAGAATATTTTTTTCTGAAATTTCTATGACAAGTTTGATAAATAACTTTAATTTTTTGAGGGTCTGCACTATAAAAATCAATGAGATCTCTTTTAGTTTGTTCACTTATAGCAATAGTTAAGTCAGCATGTTTTACTGCATATCTAAACTTTATATTATATATTTTTCTGTCGATTGACCGATAGTTTCTTGGGTACCTTTTAAATATTAAGTCGTGGATAGTAACCACGTAAGGGATTTTATGATTTTTTATTCTTGGAATTTCATTGCTTAGGCCATGATAAATATCAATTTCACTTTTAGTAATTGATTTTTCCATATTAATAGATCTCCACAATCCTTTAAATGTTTTATTAATTGGAGTTTCAGGAAAAATTGAAGAAATATTGTCATTATTTGTGAGAAAGTTTAATCTAGGGTTTTTAGACTCTCTAGGGGCAAACAATCTATATTCATTTTCAGGATATATTTTAACTAAATTTTCAATAAGATCTCTGCTGTAATTTCCAAGACCTGTGTAATTTTGATAGGCTCTTTTTGCGTCAAAACCGATTTTCATACTTTGAAATTAATGACAATTTTTTATAAAACAATTAAATTGAGATTTTATAATCTCTTAATGCATCATTCAAAGATGTTTTTAAATCTGTACTTTCTTTTCTTTCACCAATTATCAAAGCACAAGGAACACTGTACTTCCCAGCTTTAAATTCTTTGTTGTAGGAGCCAGGTATAACTACTTTTCTTTCTGGAATATATCCTTTATAAGTAATGGGTTTGTCATTAGTAACGTCAATTATTTTAGTGGAATTGGTAATTACAACATTTGCTCCTAGCACAGCTCCCTTTCCAATTTTCGCACCTTCTACTAATATGCATCTTGAACCAATAAATGCATTATCTTCAACAATTACTGGAACTGCTTGTAATGGCTCTAATACTCCACCAATTCCAACACCTCCACTTAAATGAACATTCTTTCCAATCTGAGCACAAGATCCAACTGTTGCCCATGTATCGACCATTGTTCCTCTATCAACATAGGCTCCAATATTTACATATGAGGGCATCATAATTACTCCAGGTGCTAAAAATGAACCGTATCTAGCTATTGCATGTGGAACTACTCTAACATCAAGTGATTTATAATTTGATTTTAATTTCATTTTGTCATAAAATTCTAATGGTCCCAATTCGATTGCCTCCATTTTTCGCATTGGAAAATAAAGTACTACAGCTTTTTTAATCCATTCATTTATTATCCAATTACCATTGACTTTCTCTGCTATTCTAAGCTCACCTTTATCCAATTTTTCAATCACATTCTCAACAGCGTCAATAATTTTATTTTCTTTAATTAATTTTTTATTGTTCCAAGCCTTTTCGATTAAATCTTGTAAATCCATATTATAATTGTTATAATAATTTATTTGGTGAAGTTATACAATTATATTTGATCAATGGAAAAAATTATTGCATTAGATTATGGATTAAAGAGAACTGGAATTGCATACGCTGAGTATCCTTTACTAATTGCTCATTCATTAACAACTGTAAGGACTAATGATCTAATGAATTATTTAAAAAAAATTGTTTCTGAAAATAACATTGTCAAAATTATTATAGGTGAACCTAAATCATTAGATGGTACATTAACTGATGCTTCATTTGCTATTGATAAATTAAAAAAAAATATTAGTAATATTTTTCCAAAAATAGAAGTTATTTATTATGATGAAAGATTTACTTCAAAAATTGCAAAACAAACTATGGTTTTAGGAGGAATGAAAAAAAGCAGTAGGAGAAATAAAGTTATAATCGATAAAATTGCTGCAACTGTAATATTACAAAGTTATTTATCCTCAGCTGCAAATAAATAGTTTACTTAAAGACATAAATGACTTCATTCTTTTTTTTCATTAGATAATGTTCTCTTGCAAATTTTTCTAAGGCAAAGTTGTCAGTTGTTAATTGAATTGTTTTTAATTTAACCTGATTTATTTCATAAATTTTTTCTATATTCTGCTCTTTTATTTCATGTAGCTCATTTTTCATTTTGAATAATTTATATATCGTAGTATCTTCAATTATTAGTAGCACAACAAACAGAACTATAGTACTTAAGAAATAACGATTATAAAAAATTTTAATTGATTTCATAAATGGCAAATATACCTTTCTTATAATTTTAATTTGAATCACTTTAAATACTTTTTAAACATACTTTTGTTTGCCAATTATTTTATCAAATGTGTCATAATTTTTAAATCTTAGGACAATATGTCACTTTTTGAAATTGATTTCTCATTGGCATGTAGTTTGGAGGAGAGTCATAAAACAAAAAAAAATGCAAAAAGGAACAATAAATGTACAGTCGGAAAATATTTTTCCAATCATTAAAAAATTCTTGTATTCTGATACGGAAATTTTTCTCAGAGAACTAGTATCTAATGCTGTTGATGCTTCTCAAAAATTAATGACATTATCTGCAGCTGGAGAAGTTAAGAGCGAGGTTAAAGATATGAAAGTTAGTGTTATACTTGATTCAAAGAAAAAAACATTGACTATCAGAGATAATGGTATTGGAATGACCGCAGATGAAGTTAATAAGTACATTAATGAAGTGGCTTTCTCCGGAGCTGAAGAATTTTTAGAAAAATATAAGGATAAGGACCCTAAATCAATTATTGGCCATTTTGGTTTGGGATTTTATTCTTCATTTATGGTTTCAAAAAAAGTTCAAATTCAAACTAAATCTTTTAAAGAAAATACAGAAGCAGTTCAGTGGGAATCAAAAGGTGATCCGACCTTTGAATTAAAATCTATTGAGAAAAAAGATGTTGGTACTGACATCATATTATATATCGATAAAGATTCTAAAGAATTTTTGGAGGAAAGTAGAATAACAGGTATTTTGAACAAATACTGCAAATTTTTACCTGTTGAAGTTGAGTTTGGGACAAAAAAGGAGTGGATTGATGACCCAAAAGGTAAGAAAGATAAAGATGGTAATGTTGAAAAGGTCAGCATTGATGTCCCTAATATAATTAACAATACTCAACCTGCATGGATTAAAAAACCAGTTAACTTAAAGCCTGAAGATTACAAGTCTTTCTACAATGAATTATATCCTTTTACCGAAGAACCATTGTTTCATATTCATTTAAATGTAGATTATCCATTTAACCTAACTGGCATCCTATATTTTCCAAAACTTAAAAACCAACTAGATCTTCAAAAAAATAAAATTCAACTTTACAGTAATCAAGTTTTCATAACAGATTCTGTGGAAAATATCGTACCAGAGTTTTTGACACTGTTGCATGGGGTTATTGATTCTCCGGACATTCCTTTAAATGTATCTAGGTCTTATTTGCAAAGTGACAGTAATGTTAGAAAAATATCTAATCACATTACCAAAAAAGTTGCAGATAAACTTTCTAAAATGTTTAAAAAAGATAGAGAGGATTTCCAAAAGAAATGGGACGACATCAATGTTTTTATCCAATATGGAATTTTAACTGACGATAAATTTCATGAAAAAGCAAAAGCATTTTCTTTATTTAAAAATACAAAAGATGAATATTACACATTTGATGAGTACAAAGAAAAAGTTAAGGTTGCTCAAACTGATAAAAATGATAAATTAGTATTATTATATACCCACGATAAAGACGAACATCATTCATTGATACAAACAGCAAATGAAAAGGGTTATGATGTTTTACTACTTGATGGACCTTTGTCTTCACATTTCATTACAAAAGCAGAACAAGATTTAGCTGTGTCATTTGCGAGAGTTGATGCAGATACAATTGATAAAATTATTGCTAAAGAAGAAGATATTCCTTCAAAACTAACAAAAGAGCAAGAAGAAAGTCTAACCCCAATATTTGAGAAATTAGTAGATAAAGAAAAATATGTTATTCAAATTGAGAGTTTATCAGAATCTGAAAAGCCTGTTTTAATTACGCAAAGTGAATTCATGAGAAGAATGAAAGAACAGCAAGCTGTTGGAGGCGGGGGAATGAATATGATGGGTTCAATGCCAGAAATGTATAACTTAGTAGTAAATACCAATCATCCCATAATCTCTAAATTAGTTGAAACTAAAGGCGAGAAAAAAAATCAGCTAGGGAAACAAGTTATTGACTTAGCTCTTTTATCTCATGGTATGTTGAAAGGAAAAGATTTAACTGAATTTGTTGAAAGAAGTTTTGAACTAATTTAAAGTGTCTTTTTCTGGAATCATTGGTGCTGTTATTGGCTATTTAATTTTTTCGAGGTTTAACTTTGGAATTCTCGGTGCATTTCTTGGATATCAAGCAGCTTCTAGTTTAGAAAGCAGTAAATTCAGATTTAATTTTAACGGTGGAGACAGTAATAGTTACCAAAATACTCGTTATTCATACGATTCTAGTTATTATACATCAAAGCTTTCTCAAAACGATTTTGCAACTGCATTAATGATTCTGTCTGCTGCCGTTATGAAAGCAGATGGAAAAGTACTTAAATCTGAACTAAACTATGTGAAGAAATTTTTTAAGCAACAGTTCTCAGATACTAGATATATCAGTGAGTTTAAGGACATTCTTCAAAAGGAATTTGTCTTAAATAAAGTATGTTACTCCATAAACTCAAGTATGCCTATAAGTCAAAGATCACTTCTTGTTCAATACCTTTTTGGAATTGCACAAGCTGATGGTCATGTTTCTGATTCTGAATTAAAAGTAATTGAAAAAATAGCCTCATATTTTAGAATAACTAAAATAGAATTTGATCAAATTAAGTCGTTATTTTATAAGGACGTTTCAAGTGCTTATAAGGTATTGGGTGTTGGAGAAACTGTTTCAGACGAAGAACTTAAGAAAGCATATAGAAAAATGGCAATAAAACATCATCCAGATAAGTATAATCAACTTGGTGAAGAACAACAAAAAGCTGCAAAAGAGAAATTTCAAAAAATCCAACAAGCTTACGAACAAATTAAAAAGGAGAGGGGACTTAGATAAATGAAAGAGTTTTTCGAGGTTTTTTTTAAATCTTCTTGGATTATTTTATTTGTGGCATGTCTTTGGTTGATTCACTTTGCTAACGTTTATTTTGATTTAAACTTAAATAAACTAGGAATTGTCCCAAGAAATTTAAGTGGAATTGTAGGTGTTTTTTTTGCTCCGCTAATTCATTCTAAAGATAATCTAAATCATCTACTGAATAATTCTGCCCCACTACTTATACTAACTTGGACTCTTTTTTATTTTTATAAGCCAATAGCCTGGAAAATATTTATTTATTCATGGCTTTGTACAGGTGTTTTTGTATGGATTTCTGCACGTGTAGCATATCATATTGGTGTAAGTGGAATTTTATATAGTCTCTTATTTTTTATTTTTTTTAGTGGAGTTTTTCGAAAAGATGCTAGGTTACTAACAGTGGCTTTAATGGTTGTGTTCCTATACGGTAGTATGGTATGGGGTATTTTTCCATACAATTGGAAAATAAGTTTTGAGAGCCACTTTTTCGGAGCCATTACAGGAACAGTATTAGCTTACTTTTACAAAAAAAGAGGAGCTTCTTTTAAAATTCCGAAAACTCAATGGGAGGTTGAAGAAGAGCTAGGAATCGAACCGCCTGATTTTGAAAGTACGTGGAAAGAAGATTAATTAACTTTTATCTTCTTTTTTATTTTCAGATTCTTTCTTTTTCGAACTAATTACTGAAACTGTTATTTCATCGTCTTTTGATTTATAATCTATTTTAATCAAATCACCTTCTTTTATACTTTTTTGAATGATTTCTTCAGCCAGAGGATCTTCAATATATTTTTGAATAGCTCTATTTAGAGGACGAGCACCATATTTTTCATCAAATCCCTTTTCGGCAATATAGTTTTTAGCTTTATTTGTAAGTTGAATTTGATATCCTAAATTGTTAATTCTTCCAAATAGCTTTTCTAATTCTATATCGATTATCTTAAGAATATCATCTTTTGTAAGTGAATTGAAAATAACAACATCATCAATTCTGTTCAAAAATTCTGGCGCAAATGCTTTTTTTAATGCGTTTTGGATAACACCTTTCATATTTTCCTGATCGTTTTCAGACCTAGTTTTTGTCCCAAAACCAACACCGGTACCAAAATCTTGTAGCTGTCTTGCTCCAATATTTGATGTCATTATAATAATAGTGTTTTTAAAGTCAATGTTACGACCTAGGCTATCTGTCATTTTTCCATCGTCAAGTGCCTGAAGAAGAAGGTTAAATACATCTGGGTGGGCTTTTTCAATTTCGTCAAGTAAAATTATCGAATAAGGTTTTCTTCTAACTTTTTCAGTTAATTGTCCACCTTCTTCATATCCAACATAACCAGGAGGGGCTCCAATTAATCTTGATAGAGCAAATTTTTCCATGTATTCGCTCATGTCAATCCTAATTAACGCTTCTTCACTGTCGAAAAGATACTGAGCCAAAACTTTACAAAGTTGTGTTTTGCCAACACCTGTTGGTCCTAAAAATATAAATGATCCAACTGGCTTATTAGGATCTTTTAATCCCGCTCTATTTCTTTGTATGGCTTTTACTACTTTAATAATTGCTTCATTTTGACCAATAACAGTTCCATTCATTGAATCAGCCATTTTCATGAGCTTACCACTTTCTTTTTCTGCTACTTTTTGGACTGGTATCCCTGTCATCATGGCAACCACTTCAGCAACATTTTCTTCTGTTACAGTTTGCCTGTGAGACTTACTTTCTTTTTCCCATTTCTTTTTAGCAAGTTCTAGTTCATCGTTTAATTTTCTTTCAGAATCTCTTAGTCTAGCTGCTTCTTCATATTGCTGGCTTCTAACCACTTTATTTTTTAAGTCTTTAACTTTTTCAATCTCTTTTTCAACTTTGATAATTGACTCAGGTACATTTATATTTGTAATGTGAACTCTCGACCCAACTTCATCCAGGGCATCAATGGCTTTGTCAGGTAAATGTCTATCAGAAACATATCGCTCTGTTAGTGTAACACATGAATTTATTGCATCATTGGTGTAAATTACATTATGATGATCTTCGTATTTTTCTTTGATATTGTGAAGAATTTGCAGGGTTTCTTCAACAGATGTTGGTTCAACAATGACTTTTTGAAATCTTCTTTCTAATGCTCCATCTTTCTCGATATATTGTCTATACTCATCTAGTGTTGTTGCACCAATGCATTGTATTTCTCCTCTTGCAAGAGCTGGCTTAAACATGTTAGATGCATCTAAAGAGCCTGATGCTCCTCCAGCACCAATAATGGTATGTATTTCATCAATAAAAAGAATTATATCTGGAGATTTTTCAAGTTCACTCATTACAGCTTTCATTCTTTCCTCAAATTGGCCTCTATATTTGGTTCCAGCGACAAGTGATGCTAAATCTAGTGAAACAATTCTTTTATTAAATAATACTCTTGATACCTTTCTTTGTGTTATTCTCAATGCTAGGCCTTCTGCAATTGCAGATTTACCCACACCAGGTTCTCCAATTAAAAGAGGGTTATTTTTCTTTCTTCTAGAAAGTATTTGTGATACTCTTTCAATTTCCTTCTCTCTCCCCACAATAGGATCTAGTTTGTCATCTTCTGCAAATTTTGTTAGATCTCTACCAAAGTTATCAAGAACTGGTGTTTTAGATTTAGAATCTGATGATTTTTTTATAGATCCAGAAGAAAAACTATCTTCTTTGGCATCTTCATCATCCCCTGCAGATTCTGTACTCTTAGCTTCAGGAGGTGATTCGTGTTTGTATCCGGATTCCTTTATGATATCTAATTCATCTTTAATTAAATCATAATCTAATTTAAATTCCTTTAAAATTGAAGATGCAATATTATTATCTTCTTTTAGAATAGATAGTAATAAGTGTTCGGTACCAATCATATTGCTCTTAAATAACTTCGCTTCAAGATAGGTTATTTTTAAAACCTTTTCAGCTTGCTTTAGTAATGGGATATTACCACTGTTTTTAACTTCGTTAAGTTGGCCTGATTGTAGTTTAGATTCTAATTTTTTTCTTAACTCTTTTGTGTCAATACCTGATGACTTTATCATTTTAATAGCGACGCCTTCTCCTTCTCTTATTATTCCCAAAAGGAGGTGTTCAACGCCTATGTAATCATGCCCAAGTCTTAAGGCTTCTTCTCTGCTGTAACTTATTACATCTTTTACTCTTGGTGAAAATTTAGCATCCATAACAATTCAAAATTAATATTGTTTTGTTCAAACATAACATGATTTTCAAATTTATTTAACAACCAAATTGTTAATTGTTCACAATTATACATTTTCGCACACAAATTTGTGAATAAAACCTTTTCTTAAAATTGTTAGTTTTCTCGATATAAATGATATTTTCGTAATGTAATTTCACTAAAATAGAAATACACATTAAAATTTAATTTTTTAAATGTAATTATGAGAGAAGAAAGCGGAGAAAGAATTATTCCAGTTAGTATTGAGGATGAAATGAAAACAGCTTACATTGATTATTCTATGTCAGTGATTGTTTCTAGAGCGTTGCCTGATGTAAGGGACGGTTTAAAGCCTGTACATAGAAGAGTGTTGTTTGGCATGCAAGAACTTGGTGTCCGGTCTAACAGTTCTTACAGAAAGTCGGCGAGAATTGTTGGTGATGTCTTAGGTAAATATCACCCACATGGAGATTCATCCGTTTATGATACAATGGTAAGAATGGCCCAACACTGGTCACTAAGATATCCATTAGTTGACGGACAGGGCAATTTTGGATCAGTTGATGGAGACAGTCCTGCAGCTATGAGATACACCGAAGCAAGACTTAAAAAGGCAGCCGAGGAACTTCTTTCGGATCTCGACAAAGATACTGTTGATTTTTCTCCAAATTTTGATGATTCTTTAAAGGAACCAACAGTTTTACCTACAAGAATTCCTAATTTATTAGTAAATGGTTCTGCTGGTATTGCTGTGGGAATGGCTACTAATATGGCACCTCACAATTTATCTGAGGTAATTGACGGTACTATTGCCTACATTAACAACAAAGATATTGATGTAGAAGGATTAATGGAACACATAAAGGCTCCTGATTTTCCTACTGGGGGTATAATTTATGGTTATGAAGGTGTCAAAAACGCATTTAGCGAAGGTAGAGGACGAATAGTAATGAGGGCAAAAGCCACAATTGAAGAAATCAGAGAAGGAAGAGAAGCTATAATTGTTACTGAAATTCCATACCAAGTTAACAAGGCTGATATGATTCAAAAAACAGCAGGGTTAGTTAACGAAGGTAAAATTGAAGGTATATCAGAAATTCGTGATGAGTCTGATAGAAAGGGTATGAGAATTGTGTATGAAATTAAAAGAGATGCTATCCCAAATGTAGTATTAAACAAATTATATAAATACACATACTTACAAACCTCTTTTTCAGTTAATAACATAGCGCTTGTAAATGGGAGGCCTATCGTTTTAAATTTAAAAGATTTAATTGTTCATTTTGTAGATCACCGCCATGAGGTTGTAATAAGGAGGTCAAAGTATGAATTAAGAAAAGCTGAAGAAAGAGCTCATATTTTAGAAGGGTTAATTATTGCCTCAGATAACATTGACGAAGTTATAGCTTTAATTAGATCATCGAAAAGTCCTGACGAAGCTAGAGAAAAATTGATGAAGAAATTTAAATTATCTGAAATTCAGTCCAAGGCAATTGTTGAAATGAGATTGAGACAATTAACTGGTCTTGAGCAAGATAAATTAAGATCCGAATACAATGATTTATTAAAAGTAATTGAAGATCTTAAAGACATCTTAAATAGAGAAGATAGAAGAATGGATATCATTAAAACTGAATTAAGTGAGATTAAAGCTAAGTATGGAGATGAAAGAAGGTCAGTTATTGAGTATTCTGCCAATGAAATGAAAATTGAAGATCTAATACCTAATGAGGAGGTAGCAGTAACAATTTCTCACGCGGGTTATATTAAAAGAACAAGTTTAAATGAGTATAAGGTTCAAAATAGAGGAGGGGTAGGTTCTAAGGGTTCTTCGACTAGAGATAAAGATTTTTTAGAAGAGTTATTTGTAGCTACTAACCATAACTGGTTATTAATTTTTACAGAAAAAGGAAGATGTTTTTGGATGAGAATATTTGAAGTTCCCGAAGGCGGAAAAGCATCAAAGGGAAGAGCTATTCAAAATCTAATCAACATAGAGCAGGACGACATGGTTAAAGCTTACGTTGTTGTTAAGGACATTAAAGACGAGGAATATACATCCAATAATTTTATTGTAATGTGTACAAAAAAGGGTGTTATTAAAAAGACTAGTTTAGAAGCTTATTCAAGACCAAGAACAAACGGAATTAATGCTATAGGAATAAGAGAAGGTGATGAGCTCTTAGAAGCTAAGTTAACCAATGGTCAAAATGAAATTTTGATGGCCATTAAATCTGGAAGGGCAATACGATTTAATGAATCAGCTGTAAGATCAATGGGCAGAACAGCATCAGGTGTCAGAGGAATTTCAATTTCTGAAAGCGATGAAGTAGTAGGTATGGTATGTGTCGAAGATTTTACTAATACAATTATGGTAGTATCTGAGAATGGTTTTGGAAAAAGAACATTACTTAATGACCCTGAAACTGGCGAAGCAATCTATAGAGTTACAAACAGAGGTGGAAAAGGAGTTAAAACACTCACTGTTACTGAAAAAACAGGTAATTTAATTGCTATTAAAGTAGTAACAGACGATGATGATTTAATGATAATTAATAAGTCAGGAATTACTATTAGAATGCATGTTGCAGATATTAGGACCCAGGGAAGAGCTACTCAAGGGGTAAGGTTGATCAATTTAAAAGGAAAGGATCAAATTGCTGCTGTAGCTAAAGTAGAAAAAGATGATGAAGAATTAGAAGAGTCAAGTGAAGATAATAATATTGAAATCAACGACTCTGGCAATATTATTGATAACGATTAAACAAAAATTAAACTTTAAATGATGAATAAACGATTACTCACCGCGCTTGTTATGGTTGTTTCGGTTGTGATTAATGCACAAAAATTACAACTTACTGAAGCTGCTACAGAATATAAAAATAATTTCAGTAAATCATGGATGGCGCAACCTGATCAACTACCTAAAAACAAGGCTATTTTATTAAAAGCTAAAAATGCAATTGATGAATCATATGGAAAACAAATGGCAACACCATCATTACCTGCAAAACTTTTAACTAAGATGTATTATTACAGAGGAATGATTTACCTAGATTATTTAATAATGGCAGCAATGGATAAGGAGATACTTGCTGATGTTGAGTCTATGGGGGAGGAAAGTCTAAACGATGCTGCTTTTGGATCATTAAAGAAGTGTATAGAGCTAGACGTTAAAAACCAGTGGAAGTCGGATATAAATAGAAAAATACAAGTTTTAAGAACAAATACTTTTAATAATGGCATTGGTTTTTTTAAAGACAAAAAGAATTACTTAGAATCACTTAGAGCATTTGATTTTTCTATTAAATTATTCGATGTGATATCAAATGTTGATACCGTTTCAATGTATATGGCAGGTCTTTCAGCCCAAAATGCAAAACAATTTGTAAATGCATATAATTATTATAAAATGTGTGCTGACAATAATTACGGTAACGGAGCTGAAATGTATCAATTGATGATTACTGTATTGAATCAACTAGAAAATAAAGATGAAGATAAAATTCTCTCTGTTATTAATGAGGCTAAGATTAAGTTTCCAAAAGACTACAATATAAATGTTGCTGAGTTTAACTTTTGGTATTCTAAGGGAGATAATGATAAAGCTCAAGATGCATTACAAAAAGCAATTGAATTAAATCCCACTAATAAAAAATTACATTTTAATATAGGTGTTACGTACGATAATTTGTCCAATAAATCACATGAAAATAAAGATCATGCAAAGGCTTTTGAATATATGGACAAAGCAATAGTGGGTTATGAAAGTGCCATTTCATTGGATGATAAATATATTGATGCCTACTACAATTTAGGTGCCTTATATGTAAACCAGTCAAGAGAAATGAAAGGAATTGCAGGAGATTTTGACGGAGATAAGTATGACAAAGAAATGGAAAAAGCAGACTTAACTATGAAAATGGCTATTCCACATTTAGAAAAAGTTTTAAGTTTAGATCCAATTGATAAGAATACACTTACAGTACTTAAATCTATTTATTTTAATCTTGATGATATGGAAAACTATAATAGAGTCAAAAAACAATTAGAGTCTCTATAGCAATAGTCCCGCACGGCGGGATTTTTTTTGAATATGGAATTTATTGGTAACCTAAGGAAAATGAGAACAGAGCTTCATAATGAAGTTCATTATTCCTTACCTATTTTCGAAAATATTAATCCTTTAAGTTTTGTAGATTTAAATGGCTTGATAGGAAAAACACTATCAATTTCTTACAATGGCATAATCAATTGTGTTGTTACTGGAAAAAGAATTAAAAAGGCTTATGGTGAAGGAATGTCTTACGACGCTTTTATGTCTTCGCCAATGGCTGTTGAAAGTATTTTAAGACCTGAGTTAAGTAGAATCCATGAGGGAGTAGCCCTAAGAGATTTTGATTGGGAAATGAAAAATCATATGCAGCCACATGTAGTTTATTTGTCAAAAACAGCAGGGATTAAAGTAGGAGTTACTAGAGTCACTCAAATTCCTTACAGGTGGATTGATCAAGGAGCAGTTGAAGCATTAGTAATTGCTGAAACTCCCTACAGGCAAGCAGCAGGTAATATTGAAATTAAGCTTAAAAATTACATTAGTGATAAAACTAATTGGCGTAAAATGTTGCAAAATAATCTTTCAGAAGAATCTTTAGAAGATGTAAGAGATGAACTTTTTCGATACCTAGATGAAGAATCATTAAAATTAAGTACCAAAGAAAATTTAGTTTTTAAAATTAATTTTCCTGTTTTAAAATATCCTGAAAAGGTAAATTCAATATCCTTAGATAAAGTAAGCTTTTTCGAGGAAAAATTAGTTGGCATAAAAGGACAATATTTAATATTTGAAAATAACTTAGTATTCAATGTGAGAAAACACTCTGGATATCAAATTAAACTTTGTTTTTAATATTATTGAGAAAATATTATTTAATTCATGATTTAAAATGATTAACTTAAATTAATATATTTAGAAATTATTTAAAATAAACCTTATGGCATATATCAATAGACTAAAGGCATTTTTTATGCAAAATGATCCAGATCGTTTATATTTGGCTAAAAAAATTTTAAAAGCTTTTAGACATGACGAGGATGTTGTAATGAAACGTCTTGAAGAAATTTATTCCTCTGGAGGTCCTAAAAATTTAACTTTTAAAGAACTAAAAAAATCATCTTCCTTTAATCTATCTAAAGATTCAGATGCCAAATCCTTTGAGCAAACTAGTCCCATAGACGAAAAAACTATTGATGGCCCTGCAAAGAAAAAAGGCAAACTCAAAAAAATCATTGCTTTATTTATTGTAATTACTGCATTAGGAGGTGGTGGGTATTTTGCTTATAATGCTTTTATGGTTGGAGATCATGATGAATCACATCAAGAAGAAACACATTCTGAAGGTGACCATGATTCCTCTGTTAATCATAATGAAGATGCTCAATCCGATAATACGACTAATGAAAATACAAGTACTGAAGAAAAAACTGTAGAAGAAATTGAGTCTAAAATTAATGAAGCTGAGAAAGATTCTACAATTGAAAACATCAAGGATGCAGCAGAAGCCATTCATGTGATAGGTAAGTAGTATTACGGATTTATCCTATGAGGATCATCATTAACCCTATCAATTTCATCTTTTATATATTCTATTTTCAGTGAAATAGCATATAGAAGTTTATCTCTTTTTTGTAGCCAAATCTGAGAGTCTTCCCATGAATCTGCACTTCTAGCAAAGTGTAATAATAACTCAAATCTATTTTTCTTTAACCAAATTAAGGCACTTTCTTTACCTTCAATTGCTTCAATAGTAGCTAATAGGTGAGCGTAATCATTTTCAAATAGCCAATCTCTAGCTTTTTGATTGTTTTTTAATGCAAAACAAAATATGCCCAGTTCTCTGTATTTACTTTTGAGTAAGAAATCTCTAAATTCTCTATTACCGCCAATGGCCTCTTTCCAAGCAATAAGTACTTTTGAAGGGTATTTTAATGGTTTAATTTTCTTTTTGTAATTTTTCTTTTGATTCATTTAACATTCCCTTTAGCATAGTCTCGATAATTTCTTGAGCAGCTATTGAAATATTTGTTCCTGGTCCAAAAACAGCTGCTACGCCTAAATCAAATAAGAAGTCATAATCTTTTTTCGGAACAACCCCGCCAACTATAATCATAATATCTTCTCTGTTTATTTCTTTTAATGCTCTAATAACTTCTGGAACTAAAGTTTTATGTCCAGCAGCAAGAGATGAAATTCCTAATATATGAACATCGCTATCTGCAGCTTGCTTTGCTGCTTCACTAGGGGTTTGAAATAATGGACCAATATCAACATCAAATCCAATATCAGCAAAAGAAGTGGCAACTATCTTCGCTCCTCTGTCATGTCCGTCTTGTCCCATTTTAGCAATCATTATTCTTGGTCTTCTTCCTGCTACTTTCTCAAATTGTTTAGAAAGTTCTAGTGCCTTGTTATAATTGTCATCGTTCATAAGTTCACTTGAATATATTCCTGAAATAGTTCTAATTTTAGCTTGATATCTCCCAAATATCTTTTCCATAGCCATGGATATTTCACCTAGAGTAGCTCGCTGTTTTGCAGCTTCAATTGCAAATGACAAAAGGTTTCCGTCTCCAGTTTCTGCACATTTTGTAATAGCATTTAATGATTGAGTAACAGCTGTATTATTTCTAGAAGATTTTATTGTTTTAAGTCTTTCAATTTGTTCCAGTCTTACTTTATTATTGTCAATTTCTAATACATCAATTTCTTCTTCATGTGTTGATTCGTAAGCATTTACACCAACAATAAGTTCTTTAACACTATCAATTCTTGCTTGTCTTTTAGCAGCTGCTTCTTCAATTCTCATTTTTGGTAACCCTGATTCAATTGCTTTAGTCATTCCTCCCAAATTTTCAACTTCTTCAATTAACTTCCATGCTTTTTCTGCAATTTCTTTAGTTAATTTCTCAACATAACAAGAACCACCCCATGGATCTATCGTTTTAGTGATATTTGTTTCGTGTTGGATAAATAGCTGTGTGTTCCTTGCAATTTTTGCTGCATGTTCACTGGGAAGAGCGATTGCTTCGTCTAAAGAATTTGTATGTAGTGATTGAGTGCCTCCAAAAACTGCTGATAATGCTTCAACACATGTTCTAGTCACATTGTTGTATGGGTCTTGTTCTGTTAAACTCCAGCCAGAAGTTTGACAATGTGTTCTTAATGCAAGAGATTTTGGATTTTTAGGGTTGAATTCATTTACTATTTTTGCCCAAAGTAGTCTAGCTGCTCTCATTTTAGCAATTTCTGTAAATTGATTCATTCCAATGCCCCAAAAGAAAGATAGTCTTGGAGCAAAATCATCGATGTTTAATCCTGCACTTAAACCAGTCTTAATATATTCAAGACCGTCAGCAAGGGTATATGCAAGTTCTAACTCTGCATTGGCACCAGCTTCATGCATATGGTATCCAGATATACTTATAGAATTAAATTTTGGCATTTGCTTTGAAGTATATTTGAAAATATCTCCAATGATTTTCATACTTTCTTTAGGTGGGTATATATAAGTATTTCTTACCATAAACTCTTTCAAAATATCATTTTGAATTGTTCCAGTAAGTTGATCTAGACTTACCCCTTGTTCCATAGCGGCAACTATATAAAAGGCCATGATTGGAATAACAGCTCCGTTCATTGTCATAGAAACAGACATTTTATCCAATGGTATAGCATCGAATAAAATTTTCATATCTTCAACAGAATCTATCGCTACTCCCGCTTTTCCAACATCTCCTGATACTCTTTGGTGATCAGAATCATATCCTCTGTGAGTGGCTAAGTCAAAAGCAACTGAAAGACCTTTTTGACCAGCGGCTAAATTTTTTCTGTAAAAAGAATTGGAGTCTTTTGCTGTGCTAAAACCTGCATATTGCCTAATCGTCCATGGTCTTTTAATATACATGGAGGAATATGGTCCTCTAAGGAAAGGGGGGAGGCCAGCTACAAAACCTTCGTGATCATATTTTTTGTTTTCGATTTTTTCAGTTTCTACATTTATATTTTCAAACGATTTTCTTTTCATATTAGATCACTTAAATAGAACGGAAGGTTAAGATTTATGTCATTTTGAGGTTTTATGTTAGGTTTTGTGAAATGATTAAAGCCTATAATTTTATTTGATTCATTTTTAATTTCATTATACTTTTTTGTTTGTTGTTTACTAACTATCTCTTTAAGTAATCCATCCTTAGCATATTTCAGTAAACCTCCCTTACTTTCAATATCTTTAAAATCTAACCAAGATTGTTGAGCCATTTTATAACTCATTTGTTCAATCACATGAGCCCCATTAATTTTATCTTCTTTTGAATTTAGTTGGCTTTCTTCAACAAGGATAATTGGAATGTTAGCAATAATTTTCTTCCAATAGTCACCTTTTTTTATAGATAAATTATCATTTAGTTCAATTCCATTAACTCCACTTATGATAGATGAAATAAAACCAGTAGTTAACCTTAATAGGTTATTCTCTTTTTCAGTTGGACTCAAAATAGTTTCTTTGTAGCTAGTCTCGAATTGTATTTCCATTTTACATTGTTGTACTTTCAAGACTTGAATAATTAAAGCTTTAAGCGCTCTAATCTTTGAAGTTTCTTGAAGAAAGTCTGCAGAAGTAGAAATTTTAAGAATTAATTTGTCAGGTATTGGAATATCTATTTTATTGTAGATTTCTATAGATTCATTAATGTGAGCAATAGTAAAAGCAATTTCTAAGTTGATATCAGTAAAAAAATCTCCATACTTTACAGCATCAATAAAAAGACAACTGAAATTCTGATTTGTTAATTGGTTGGAAGTTAGTATTAAACTATTAAAATTAATTTTATGCTTGAGTATCAAAGACTCATTTAATGCACTACTAATGGAATCAATTCTTAAAGAACCTTTGTTTGTTTGATCTGCGTTAATCCACTTAATCCAATTTTTTTGATCAGTTTCATTAAGATTATGGTCAAACAATATATTATTGAAAATGATATTATTCATTACATTTTCAAAAAGATCTTCTTTCAGTGGACTATTTATAATATTGATAGCATTAATTCCATTTTTTAAGCAAGAAAGTACGTTGTTATTAGTACAATTGTTAGCATCAAATTTCCAACACAGTTCATTAAATTTAGAAGAGTTTCCAGTAATTAACTTTTGATCAAAATTCGATATGGGATTAATTAACCCATAGGGTGTAACCCATTTTAGACCTTCAATCGAGTCAATTTTAAGATCTTTTTTGATTTTATTTTCCCAATCAGAATTAGAAATTTCTTTAAATGCTTCCCAAAAGTTCATACTTTAATAACTTACCTTGTAAATATACATATCTCCACAATTATTAAAAATTACTGAATTAAAATTATTACTGAATTAGATAAAAAGCTAAATTAGTAATAGTTGAGATACGCTGCAATTGATATAGGGTCCAATGCTATACGGTTACTTGTTAAAGAATCTGTTATTAAATCCAAAAACGATTTTTATTTTAAAAAAATATCTTTAACTAGGATTCCTGTAAGACTAGGAAAAGATGTTTTTTCAAGTGGTTTTATTTCAAATTCAACAATTTCTAAATTAATTAAAGCAATTAAAGCTTTTAAGCTTATAGTTGAAATTAACGAAGTTAATTTTTTAAGAGCTTGTGCTACTAGTGCTATGAGAGAAGCTTCTAATAGCCAAATTATCTGTGAACAGATTTTAAAAGAAACTAATATTAATTTAGAAATTATTTCTGGCGATGAAGAAGCTCGTTTAATCTTCTCAAATTTTCATCTTTCTTCTTTTGATGAAACTTCAAACTATATTTTCATTGATGTAGGTGGAGGAAGTACAGAGTTATCATTAATTGAAGGAGGAGTAAAAACTGCTTCAAAATCATTTAAAGTTGGATCGGTTAGACAATTAAATGTACTTGATACTAAAAATGTAAAGTCCAAAATGAAGGAATGGATAAATAGTTCTGTTCAAGAAAAATCTAAAATTACAGCAATTGGTACCGGGGGAAGTATCAATAAGCTTTATAGCCTTGGTGAACATAGCCTACAAGCTCCATTGGGTTATGAAAGTTTAGATAAAATCTTAAATTTAATAAGATCATATGATTATGAGCAACGTGTTAGGATTCTAAAATTAAAGCCAGATAGGGCAGATGTGATTATTCCTTCAGGAGATATTTATAAACTAGTTATGGAATGTGCTAACGCGGATAAAATCATTGTTCCTAAGGTTGGATTATGTGACGGAATGATTTATAATTTGTTTTTAAGTAAGGAATTAGAATTGTTCTAATATTTACTTTGATTTTTCTCTGATTATCTGTTCTGTTTTTAAAAGAGCTTCTTTTTCATTCTTATTATTAACCCATAAATAGTTTTTGTCCTTTTTAAACCATGTCATCTGTCTTTTTGCATATTTTTTAGTATTATTTTTAATTTTAGTAATTGCTTCATCCTTATTTGTTATACCATTGAAAAAATCAAATATTTCGGAGTAACCCACAGTTTTTAGTGCGTTGTGATTTTGGTAATCTATTAAGTTTTCAACTTCTTCAAATAGTCCATTTTCAACCATTTCATTTACTCTTTTTTCAATTCTTTTATTTAGTATTTCTTTTTCTGTGTGAAGCAATATTTTAATCGATTTAAATGGTCTAGGTTTAGGTTTTTTTGTTAATAATTCAGAATAAGGTTTATTGGTAATTTTACTTACCTCAATAGCTCTGATTAATCTCTGTGGATTGTTATGGTCAATTTCTTGATAGTGAACAGGATCTAAAATTTTAAGTTGATTTTGAAGTTTTTTAATTCCAAATTTTAAAAACTCTTCATTAAGACGAGTTCTGATTTCTAAGTTTCTAGGTAATTCATCTAAACCATTACAAACAGCATTTATATACATGCCTGATCCTCCAACTAATAATGCATTTGAAGTGTTTTTAAAATGTTTTTCGAGGTGTTTTAATACATCTTTTTCATATTCACCTGCAGAGTATAGTTGATTAATGGATTTATTATTTATGAAATGATGCTTTACCATCTTTAATTCCTCATTGGTGGGTTTTGCAGTACCAATCGAAATTTCTTTATAAAATTGTCTGCTGTCAGCGGATAAAATAGAACAATTCAACTGTTTGGCCAGATTTATAGAAAGTGCTGTTTTGCCAACAGCTGTGGGTCCAGCAATTACAAATAAATTAGAATGTTTATTTTTCATAATAAGATTATCCAAATATATTCAACAAAATTGTATCTATTATACGGATCATTAAAATGTGTTGATTAGATTTGCATATGGATAATAAATTACTGATTCTAGATTTTGGATCTCAATATACACAGCTAATAGCAAGAAGAGTAAGGGAGCTTAATATTTATTGTGAAATTCACCCTTACAATGACATCCCAAATTTAAATCATGTCAATGCTGTAATTCTTTCTGGTAGTCCTTGTTCTGTAAGACAGCATGATGCACCTAGTCCAGATTTGAAAAATATTTTGGGACCTATTCCATTATTAGGAATTTGTTATGGTGCACAATACCTGGTCCAATCTAATGGTGGAATAGTTGAAAAGTCTGATTCTAGAGAATATGGAAGAGCAATTTTGTCAGATATAGAAAACTCAAACCCTTTATTTCAAGGGATTCAGATGAATTCACAAGTATGGATGTCTCATGGAGACACAATCACTAAACTTCCTTCTAATGCTACAAAAATTGCAAGTACAAATGATGTAGAAAATGCTGCATTTTGTTTTACAGAAAGCAATACTTTTGGTATTCAATTTCATCCAGAAGTTTATCACAGTACTGAAGGAAAAAAAATCATTGAAAATTTCGCAGTTAATATCGCAGGTTGTAAGCAAAATTGGACTCCTGATTCATTTGTTGATTCAGCTGTTAAGTCTATTAAAAACGAAGTTGGTGACGAAAATGTAGTTCTTGGTCTTTCTGGAGGGGTTGATTCAAGTGTTGCAGCTCTATTACTGCATAAAGCTATTGGAAAGCAACTCAATTGCATTTTCGTTGATAACGGTCTTCTAAGAAAAAATGAATTTGAAGATGTTCTTGATAAATACAAATCTTTAGGGTTGAATATTAAAGGAGTAAATGCTAAAAATGAATTTTATGCAGCATTAAAAGGTCTCTCAGATCCCGAAGATAAAAGAAAGGCTATTGGGAAAACATTTATTGATGTTTTTGACAAAGAAGCAAATGCAATAAATAATGTAACATGGTTAGCACAAGGAACCATTTATCCAGATATAATTGAATCGGTTTCTGTTAACGGGCCTTCAGCCACAATTAAATCTCATCATAATGTTGGTGGATTACCCGACCATATGAAATTAAAAATTATTGAGCCTTTGAAATCTTTATTTAAGGACGAAGTTAGAAGAGTTGGAGCATCATTAGAACTCCCAAAAATTATTTTAAATCGACATCCTTTTCCAGGGCCTGGACTTGGAATAAGAATTTTAGGTCCAGTAAATAAGCAAAAGGTACAGATTTTGCAGGAGGTTGACTATATATTTATTGAAGGATTGAAAGAATACAATCTATACGAAGATGTTTGGCAAGCTGGTGCTATTTTGTTACCAGTTCAGTCTGTTGGAGTTATGGGTGATGAACGAACCTATGAAAATGCCGTAGCACTTAGGGCAGTTACTTCAACTGACGGAATGACTGCAGATTGGTGTCATTTACCTCACGAATTTTTAGCTGATATATCAAATAAAATTATTAATAAAGTCAATGGTATTAACAGAGTTACTTATGATATAAGCTCAAAACCACCTGCAACTATTGAATGGGAATAAAATTTAACACATATCATTTTGTTTTCTTTATTACCTTATTGATTAATATTCAAATCAATGCACAAATTATTGATTCATCAAAAATTCTAAACCATACTGTAAAAAAAGGAGAGACTAGTTATGGGATTTCTAAAAAATACAATATTGATTTAAACATATTTTTTCAATATAATCCACAAGCTGCCAATGGTATTAATAAGGGTCAGATTCTAAAAATCCCATTGGTTAAATATGACAATCAATCATTTAATAGTGAAGATTTAAGTATTGATACTAGTGTTAATTTTCATGTGGTAAGAAAAGGTGAGACATTGTGGTCAATTGCTAAAGAATATGGAGTTAAGGTAGAATTAATAAAGAGCATAAATAATCTTTTCGAAAATGAGCTAACCCTGAATCAGAAAATTCTAATTCCTAAATTGTTTTCAGATACCAATGATTTAGTTAAGCCGATATATAAAAATCCTAATCATCCATTGTTAAAATCTTGTGACACATTAGTAATACATAAGGTGAAAAAAAGAGAAACATTGTATGGCATAGCATCAAAATATAATGTTTCTATTGACAAAATTATTACAAACAATCCAATTCTTAGTGAAAAAGGACTACAAAAGGATCAGTTTTTAAAAGTTGTTTGTAGAATGTTTGATTGTAATGAGGATTCGGTTTTTAATTTTCAAAATGAATTGTCTAAAATAAATTATTCTAAGCTTGACGAAAAAAGTTTAAATATTTCAGTAGCACTACCTTTCTCACTTGATTTATTTGATACTATTTCTAAAAATTGTCAAGACCCAAGTGTATGTCCATTGTCTAAAATGACGACCAACTCTTTAAAAATTTTCAATGGGTTTCATTTAGCATTTAAAGTTTTAGAAGATCAAGGATATAATTTAGTCATTAATGTTTTTGATACAGAATATGACACCACAAAAATGAAACAAATCATAGAGGATTCAGTATTTAGACAATCTCATTTAATTTTAGGTCCAATATTTTCTAAAAATATTAAGTTGACTAGAACCTTTTCAAGATTTATGAGAATTCCAATGGTTACCTACTTTGATTTGCCTAATAAAGCTTTATTTAAGTACCCTAATTTGTTTAAATTTTATACTTCAAACGCTACTCAAATCAAGTCTTTAGCTAAATATTTTAAATCTAAAAAAGAAAGATCTAATTATATAGTTATTGGTAATGACCAAAGCAAGAGAAGTATAGGTTACTCTAAAGTTTTTGCCAATGCATTTAATGATACTTTAGTTGGAATTGATTCCAGTGTAGTTTTTGATTCAATTACACCAATTTATGTTTCAAGAGGAGATAATTTTAGTAAGATAAATGAACAGCTATCATTTAATGATACGAATGTGATTATAATTACTGATACAGACGTCCCATTTATGTCTTACATTTTTAATAAGTTAATAGAGTTATCAAATTCACAAGAATTTTATGATTATAAGTTTATGATTGCAGGTTTCGAAGAGCTAATTAAAATGAATACTATTGATGATATTTATAAAAGTAAATTTTGTCTTCATTTTGTTTCAAAAGGAATAATAGACTACAATTCAGAAAATGTAAAAGATTTTGTAAATAGCTATCAAAAAAAATTTAACATGCATCCAGAAGAAGTATCAATAAAAGCATTTGATTTGGTGATGTCTACATTTAATAAAGTTTTTCCTGTAGAAAAATCTAGTCCAATCTACTATGGTATGTTTAATAATGTAAATTACCGTAAAATTGGACCTAACAGCGGATATGAAAATAAATCTGCAAAAGTATTTAGATTTAATAATTATCGTTTACAAAAAATATTTGAGGATTGAAAAAATTAATTAGTCTTTTATTACTCTTTATCCTATTTGGTTTCTCTTATTACATTGGAAAACCATATGTAGAAATGTTTCTATTCAAAGATAAAACCCAACTCAGTTTAAAAAGCAATAGTAAGAGTTTAAAAATCACCAATAATATTTCTATGTCAATGTTAGGTGAATATCTCTTTGAAAATCACTATATTGAAGATAAAAATATTATTAATCAATTAGTTAAATTTAAAAACTATTCTGATGATACTTTAAGGCCTGGGAAATATCTGATTAAGAAAAATTGGTCTAATAATAAATTGGTAAATCAGTTTTATTTGATGAGAAACCAAAATATTATTGACCTTTATATACCTTCAGCTAGAAATCTAAACATTTTGGCTGGATATGTTGCTAACCAAACTTCAATAGATTCTTTAGAGCTTTGCAAGCTTTTTGATGATGAAGGGTTACAACAAGAATTGGGATTTACCAATTATACCTTTCCAACCTTCTTTTTGCCAAATACTTTTGAGATTTATGCAAATATTAGTGTTGAGGATTTTATAGATTTATTAGCAGCAAATTATAATCATTTTTGGAACAATGAAAGAATTACTAAAGCTGATAATATTGGATTGACCCAATCAGAAGTAACTATTTTGGCATCTATAGTACAAATGGAGCAACAGGTGATTTTAGATGAGCACCCTAAAATTGCAGGTTTGTATATTAACAGATTAAAAAAAGGGATGAAGCTTCAAGCTGATCCAACTGTTAAGTTCGCAATTAATCAACCCAATTTGAAAAGAGTACTTAAACGTCATTTAAAATATGATTCTCCTTACAATACCTATTTAAATAAGGGTCTTCCACCTGGGCCGATATGCATTCCTGAAGTAACAGCTATTGATGCAGTACTAAACTTTCAAAAGCATGATTACCATTATATGTGTGCAGAACCAACCTATTCAGGAAGACATAAATTTTCTGTCACCTATAAAAATCACATGGAAAACTACGAAGTTTATAAAAATTGGTTAAATAAAGAAGGTATTAAGTAAAATAACTCACGGAAAGTAATATCAAACAAGAAAAGAAAGATGTTAGAGCAATGAGTTTTAGCTGGGTATCGAATTTTTCTAATTCATTGTTTTTAGTTACAAAAACTAAATGTTTAAGAAGAAAAAAAAGTGGAACAAAGCTTGTAAAAAGTATTAAATTTCTTGAAAATATGATGATTGTAGCTAATGATAATTTTGCTGTAACAATCAACGCAAACTGATAGATTTTAGCTCTCTTAATTCCTAAATAAACAACAATTGTATTTTTGTTAGATAGCTTATCATTTTCAAAATCTCTTAAATTATTCATATTTAAAACTCCACAGCTCATAAGCCCTGTGAACAATGAACCTGGTATAGTATACCAATGGAATGAGCCTGTAAATAAAAAAAAACTGCCAATTACACCCACTAAACCAAAAAAAATAAAGACAACTACATCTCCAAATCCACTATACGCATATGCATTTTTACCTACTGTATATTTAATTGCAGATATTATTGATAAAAGACCTACTGAAAGAAAAACTAAAAATTTCCAAAGTTGGTTATAATTAAAAGTATTTATCAAAAGTATGATGCCACTTATAAATGTCAAAACTGAAATAAATATCGTTGCATTGAGCATCTGTTTTGATGTAATATGACCTGATTGTACCATTCTATCTGAATTTTTTCTATTCGCGTCAGTTCCTTTTATTCCATCACCATAATCGTTGGCATAATTAGATAAAATTTGTAAAAGTATAGTTGTTAGAAAAGTTAAGATTAAAACTTTAGGTTGAATATTAAAGTCTTTTATAGTTGCTAAACTAGCACCCATTAGAATGCAAGACAATGCAAGTGGAAGAGTTCTTAATCGTGCTGCTTTAATCCAATAGATAATTTTCATTTGATCAAATATAAATTTTACTCTATTTGAAGTTCTTATAGTATTTGGATTTCATCATTAAAAAGAGATTTTCTGCTTCCATTTTGACATTTATTGTAATTAAAATTATTATCGTAATTCCTTTAATCTAATTTTTAAATGTCTGTGTTTTAAAAAGATTAAAAATTTTGATAAATAGTTGTTGATAATAGATTTATATTTTAAAATAAGATTATTTTCTCTTCAAAACACGATGAGTTGCTTTTATAATATCTGAGCTATGTAAGCCGTACTTTTTCATTAAATCATACGGTTTTCCGCTTTCACCAAATTTATCATTTACTGCTACAAATTCAATTGGTGTTGGATTGTTGTTTGCCAATAATTGAGCTATTGATTCGCCCATTCCTCCAGCAATTTGGTGTTCTTCAGCTGTAACTACACACTTTGTCTTTATTACCGAAGATAAGATACTTTCATAATCCAATGGTTTTATGGTGTGTATATTGACTAATTCAACTGATATTCCTTCTTCTGCTAAAACTTTTGCTGCTTCAACTGCTTCCCATACTAAGTGCCCAGTTGCAAAAATAGACACATCTGTTCCTTCTTGAATCATCAACGCTTTTCCAATTTCAAATGGTGTATTTTCGGGTATGAATATAGGAACTTTTGGCCTTCCAAACCTTAGGTAGACGGGACCAACATGGTCAGCAATCGCTATAGTTGCAGCTTTAGTTTGGTTATAGTCACATGGATTTATAACTGTCATTCCTGGTAACATTTTCATCATACCTATATCTTCTAATACTTGATGAGTTGCTCCATCTTCGCCAAGAGTTAAACCAGCATGAGATGCGCAAAGTTTTACATTTTTTCCTGAATAAGCAATTGACTGTCTAACTTGGTCATAAACTCTACTTGTCGAAAAATTGGCAAATGTTCCTGTAAATGGTATTTTTCCTCCGATAGTCATTCCTGCTGCTATGCCCATCATATTGGCTTCTGCAATACCAACTTGAAAAAATCTTTCAGGAAATTTATTTTGGAAATCATTCATTTTTAAGGAACCTGTTAGATCAGCACATAAAGCAACTACTTGGGGATTATTTTCTCCTAGGTAAGATAAACCAGCTCCAAATCCACTTCGAGTATCGCTATTTCCTAAAATTTCAACTTTCATAATTATAAATTTAAATTAATGTTTTCACCAGAACTAATTTTAAATTCTTTTGTGATTGTATGTGCTGTACTATTCGATCTTTCGTATCTGTAAGAGATCATATATTTTCCTGGTTGTAAATTTATGTTTTCAATAACTCTATTGTCATCAAAATCATATACCCAAATATTTTGACCATTTTTCTTAACAAATAATGCAGCTGGTCCCTCAGGTTTTCTCACTTCAATGCTTCCATACATTGGAATCGTTATACCAAGTGATTCACTTTGTTTAATTTTAATATTTTCAAAGTAAATTCTTGGAATTGACAATATTTCTAAATCATAGGTTCCAACTAAATATTCCTTTTGAGTGTTCATATTTTGAACATTCAGAGTCAAGTGACTACTATCCTTTCTAACAATACAATTTATCCCCGTGAAAATGCTGTTGGTTCCTTGAATTTTTAAGTCTAATTTGCCCTGTGGAGTATTTGCTTCAATAATATTGTGTTTTCCTGGTACAAGTTTAATATTCTCTTTGATTACTTCAGGAATAGTGTGGACAACTAGTTTATATTGATAAATTGGATCAAAAGAAAGAGTATCAGGTAGTTGATTTCTATTTAATGTATGTACATAAGTATTGGTAAGTTTATTGTTTTGATGATTATAAATGCTCATTGTTACATTGGTTTCTTTTGGTAATCCACTTATATCATTTAGATTTATCTGTGCTGTAGTATTATTTAGTGCTTGACTAATGATAAATTTCAAAACACTTTTAAAAGAATCTTCATTTTCTGCACTAAAAAACTCTCCAACACAATCAAATTGACTTAGATATGAAGTGTCAAGCCCTAATCCAATTACAAATGGTTTAAGTTTTATTTTTTTAGCTTTTAGAGCTAAAGCAACTGCACAAGGATCTTCATCGCATGCTTCAATACCGTCAGTGATTAGAATAATAATATTTCTACAATCTTCACAGGGCGGAAAATCATTAGCAGAATATTCTAAAGATCGTGCAATTGGAGTTGTACCTTTTGGTACGAGACTTCTGATTTTGTTGATAATACTATTATAATTGTCTTTTGAGCTAGCAAATGGAACTTCAAGCTTTGTATCCGAACAATCTTGTTTTCCTGGCATTATTTTAGTTTGGTGTCCATATACTCTTAAAGCTAAGTCAACATTTTCTAACACTTTTAAACTATCCAAAGTTTGGGACATAAGCTTTTTTGCAATTGCAATTTTACTACTGTTTTCCCACTGAGCATTCATGCTATTTGAACCATCAAAAATAAATAGGATTCTTATTTTGCCTTGGTCCTGAGATTTAAAAGAACCCAAAAAAAATATAATTAAAAAGATGGAGTAAATAAATTTTTTTGATAACATATTATTTGTGTTGCAATTATGATTCCAAAAAAAAATTAATAATCTCCAATAGTTTCTTTAAGTTGACTAAGTGCAACTTCTAATTGTTGATCATTTGGAGCTACACCATGCCATTTATGTGATCCCATCATGTAATCCACACCAGCGCCCATTTCTGTTTTCATTATTATCATAATAGGAAAGCCTTTTCCAGTTAGAGATTTTGCTAGGTTTAATGTATCTATTAATTCGGATATGTTATTTCCGTTACAACTCAGTGTTTTCCAACCAAATGCAGTCCATTTATCTTCCAAATTTCCTAATGGTAGAACATCGTTAACATCACCATCAATTTGCCTACCATTGAAATCTATAGTAGATATTATGTTGTCTATTTTATTTCCAGCTGCATACATGGCTGCTTCCCAAATTTGACCCTCCTGAAGCTCACCATCACCATGTAGAGTGTAAACAATACTTGAATCATTGTTTAGTTTTTTACTTTCAGCTGCACCTAAAGCAACACTTAGTCCTTGTCCTAAGGAACCACTTGCAATTCTAACACCAGGCAACCCTTCATGAGTAGTTGGATGACCTTGAAGCCTAGAATCAATTTTTCTAAATGTACTTAATTCTTGTATTGGAAAATAGCCACACCTTGCCAAAACAGAATAAAAAACTGGAGATATATGTCCATTAGATAAAAAGAAGATATCCTCATTTATACCATCCATAGAGAATTTAGTATCATGATTCATAACCACTTTGTACAGTGCCGTAAAAAACTCAACACATCCAAGAGATCCACCTGGATGACCAGAATTTTGAGCGTGAACCATTCTAACAATATCTCTTCTTACTTGTGATGTGAAATCAATTAATTCTTGATAGTTATAACTTTTCATTAGTTTGATAAATTAATTATCAAAAATAATCATATTGTTGAAGGCTAATGTAAGTGTTAACAACTTTATATAAATATTACAAAACTTATCTTATTTAAAATAAAGTTGTATTTTTCGCATCATTATTATGAGAAAAATATTTTTTGTGTTGTTTGTATTAAGTTTCGTGAAATTTAGTGCCCAAAATAAATCAAGAGAAGTATTCGATTTTCTAAACATTAATTCTAACAGAATATATGCAGAATCTAAAGGCTTCTACTTCTTAAATGTCCCAGAAAAAAAGAATTACAAAGAAAGGCTTTCTGGTGAGATATTTATTAAGGATACATCAAAAGTAAAATTTGATGAAATTGATGTTGAATTTTTTATGGACGACTATCGATATTATTTAGAGAAACATCATAACTTATTGTTTGTTCTTAAATCTGTTAACCACATTAAAAAAGAGATTAGTAATGAAAAATAAATTTATTTCTCTAATTCTTTTTTATTTCATTTTTGTTTTTTCATTTTTAGCACAACCTATTGTTTTAATTAGCGACGAAGACTGGACTTCTAATTCCTCAAATGGAGCTTGTACTTGTGATGTTGATTTTAATAATGGTTCAGTAACTAACTTTTTTGATAGTGGAGGAGCAACTAATTATTCAGCTAATGAAAATGAAGTAATAACTGTCTGTCCTGATGGCAGTGGTTCAAAAATGGTTGTTGCATTATTCGAAGATGCTGCTGCAGGCTACACCTTAAATATTCACCCTTCAGATACTCTTTATATTTATGATGGTACGTCAACTTCTGCACCTTTACTTGCTGCATTAAATGATGATACTTATTCAAATGGAATTAATCAACCTGCCTCTTGGAGTAATTTGTCTGGTTGTTTGACGTTTAAATTTATTAGTGATGCGTCCCAAGAAGGGACAGGATGGGGAGGTAATTTATCATGTGCAAATTTACCACAACCTTTCACAAACCATATTACAGCTTTTGTAAACGGAACTTCAACTGGTGCAAATGATAATTTAAATGATCTATACCCTGAAGATACTGGTTATGTGGACATATGCTTAGGCGATGAAATAATATTTAATGCTGAGCCGTATTTTCCATACGAACCTGGAGGTGATTCTGCTGCCTTGAGTGGGGGAGGGTATATGCAGTCAGATAGCTATTCTGCAACTTGGGAAATAAGTAATGGTTCTACATACACAACAAATTCTTTTGAATTTACTCCAACAACGAGAAATGGTTTTTTTATTACTCTAAAGATTGAGGATTTGAATGGGCAATTTAAGTACAGTTTTTGTAAAGTGAGAGTATCAACTAAACCTAGTTTTTCAACTTGTGGTGCAATAACCTCTCCAATCTGCTTGGGTAGAACAGTTAAGCTTATAGGCGGAATTACAAATCAAGACACAGCTGGTGTAGACCCAATTTCCACAAATTTTCCAATTGGTGGTATATTTGGGGAACAAACTTATCTTCCTGACGGATCCGGGTTTAATTACACAACTGAAATAGACATAACTGGTTTTAGTGATACAGTAACGATTCAAAATGCTACGGATATAGACCAAATGTGTGTTGAAATTGAACATTCGTATCTGGGGGATTTGGAAATGATGTTAACATGTCCAAATGGACAAAGTGTAAATATTTTTAATAGCTACAACGGTTTTGGAGGCGGAGAGTTATATCCTGGTGGTTTTGGAGGCGGCAACGACTTTCTTGGAGGAGCCTATGATAATAATACAGGTAATATTGGTTATTGTGAAGAATATTGTTTTTCAGACTCATCTATTTCACTAAACTCTTGGGCTGACGGATACGAAACTACCGCAGCAACTGGCCCTAGTACTGGGAATATGATTGTTCCCGGTTTATACAAGCCTGAAGAAAGTTTTACACCTGCATTGTTGGGTTGTCCAATAAATGGAACATGGACATTAACAGTTAGGGATAATATTGGAATCGATGATGGATTTATATGTGAATGGGGAATTTACTTTAACGACTTGTTAAACCCAAATAGAGAGATTTATTCCCCTGATATAGTAGATAATTTTTGGGAAGATGATCCTACAATTTTGGAAGATTTAGATACAATAATAGTGGTGGAACCAGAGAATGTTGGTGCTAATTTCTATACTTTTGTAGTCGAAGATGAATATGGATGTTTTTATGATACTACAGTAATAGCTCTTACTATACAAGGTGGTAATATTATTGACGATACTGTTACGTGCGATGATTTTTTTCAGTATCAAAACAATTATTTGACTCCTCTTGGTGGATCTTGGTTTTACAATAGTAACGACGGAGAAGTAATATTTGATGATACGACAATTGCAAACCCGTTTATTACTTTTTCTAACCCTGGGATTTATAAAATGGGACTACGTGATGAGTTTTGTAGTGATACTATCTACAATACTGTGGCTTATTTAACAATACCAGATCCATATCTATTTCCTACTGATTCTGTTTGTTTAGGAGATCAATTAGCTATTTTGGTTAACAATGATAATCCATATAATTCTTTTTTTTGGACTAATATTTCAGGTGAAAATTTAGCATATGGAGACTCTGTTTTAATAGAAAGCAATGATTACCTTGTTGGTTATAATGATATCAATTTAAATATTGAAAATGCTTGTGGAGAAACTCAAAGCGTAAATAATTTTTATGTTGAAGCATGTGAACTACCTAATATTATTACACCAAATAATGACGGACTTAATGATTTCTTTTTTACTCATTTTGCTGTAGTCTACAATGATGTAACATTGACAATTCTAAATAGGTGGGGGACAAAGATTTATGAAAAAAATAATTATGATAATTCATGGAACGGAGTTGATGAAAAAGGAAATAAACTAAAAAATGGTAATTACTATTATGTTTTAACTTATGATAAAGGAAAAGAGTTTATAAACGGAGTTGTCCAAATCATCGAAAGTTCTAAATAGTCTAAAAATATTTATTATGTCATTGAAATGTGGTATTGTTGGGTTACCCAATGTTGGAAAATCTACTTTATTCAATTGCTTATCTAATGCAAAGGCACAGTCCGCAAATTTCCCCTTTTGTACAATTGATCCGAATGTTGGAACAATAACAGTTCCAGATGATAGACTCAACATGCTAGAAAAGCTAGTTGCCCCAGAGAAGGTGATTCCAACAACCATTGAGATTGTAGATATTGCAGGTTTGGTAAAAGGAGCTCACAAGGGTGAAGGTTTAGGGAACAAATTTTTAGCAAATATTCGAGAGGTGGATGCAATAATACACGTTCTTAGATGCTTTGAGGACGATAATGTGATTCATGTTGATGGGAAAGTTAACCCAGTTGCAGACAAAGAAATTATCGACTTAGAATTGCAATTGAAAGATCTAGAAACTATTGAAAAAAGAATTGGTAATATTGAAAGAAAAGTAAAATCAGGAGATAAGGAAGCCGCCAAAATTTATAATATTTATCAGCTTGCAAAAACTCATTTGGAGGCTGGTAATTCACTTCGCTCAATAAATTTAGATGATAATGATCTTGTTGATTTATTAGATCTACAGCTAATAACACTAAAACCCGTAATGTATGTTTGTAATGTTGAAGAGAGTGCAGTTATTGACGGTAATGAACATGTTAGTAATTTAATGAAATCCGTTGAAAATGAGAATCCTGAAATACTAATTTTAGGAGCAGAAATCGAGGCTGATATTGCAGAATTAGATGATTTTGAAGAAAGACAAATTTTTCTTGAAGACCTAGGTTTAAAAGAACCTGGAGTGGGTAAATTAATTAAAAAGGCGTACTCATTACTTAATTTACAAACCTACTTTACGGCAGGAAAAAAAGAAGTTAGAGCTTGGACCATTAAAAAAGGGATGACTGCTCCAGAAGCAGCTGGAGTTATACATACAGATTTTGAAAAAGGGTTTATTAAAGCAGAGGTAATTAAATATTCAGATTACATAAAGTATGGTTCTGAAAATGCAGTTAAGGAGGCGGGTAAGTTAATGATACAAGGTAAAGAATATGTTCTTTCTGACGGAGATGTAATGCATTTCAGATTTAATGTATAATATTAGACTTTAAAATATCGTTTTAAAAAAATGAACAGAATAGTTATTTCATTTTTTCTTAATTTGATTACTATGATCATTTATTGTCAACAACCATCATATTCTTTTGGTATATTAAATTATAATAATTCTGCAAAAACAGCTTCTTTAGGTGGTTATTCAGTTGCTGTAATTGATGACGACCCAACAACAAGTATTTTATTACCTTCAAATAATAATCCATTAAGTTCTGGAAAAGTTGTTTTAAATTATGTAAATCACTTTGCTGACACAGATTATGCTTTTTTAAATTATACACATTCATTTAAAGAAATAGGTGTTTTTTCAGCAACTTTAATTTATTGTAATTACGGCAAATTTGATTATTCTGACCCCGATGGTAAATTAAGTGGTGCTGAGTTTTATGTTTATGACATAATGGGACAGGTAGGTTATTCAAAAAAATTGTTTGATAATTTTCGTTTAGGTATAAATTTAAAGTATGCATCATCAGTTTATGAAAATTATAATGCCTCAGCATTAGGGTTTGACATAAGTACAACTTATTTTGATCCCAAAAAACAACTTGGTAGTTCAATTTTGATCCAAAATATTGGAAGATCAATAGTAAGTTTCCAACCAAGCTCAAAAAAAGAAAATCTTCCTTTTAACATCCAATTATCAATTAACAAAAAGTTATCTCATTCACCAATTAGATTTCATTTCATGTATCATGATCTTCAAAAATGGAATATAAACTCTTTAGAAAGTAAAAATATTGATTCTAAGTTTAAAGTATTTACCGGTAATTTATCTAATCATATAGTTTTAGCTTCTGAATTTCTTTTTTCTGAAAGTTTTAATATTAGGTTAGGTTATAACTTTAAAAACAGAAAAGATCTCCAGCCTGTTTCAAAAGCAGGAGGAATTGGCTTTTCTTGGGGTGTAGGATTTAATGTAAAGAAATTAAATATTAGTTACTCTTATTCAAGATTTCATTTTTCTGGAACATCTAATAATTTGACAATAGTTAAATCGATAAAAAAAACAAATAACTAAAACCCTAACTATTAGGCTTTAAATGACTTTCTTAAGTCTCATTTTTTTATATTTGATAACACAATTTTATAAAATGGACTCAAATTACTTAATGAATTTAGAAAATAAGTATGGTGCACATAATTACCATCCTCTTCCTGTTGTTTTAGATAAAGGTGAAGGTGTTTTTGTTTGGGATCCGGAAGGAAACAAATACTATGACTTTTTATCATCCTATTCTGCTGTTAACCAAGGTCATTGTCATCCAAAAATTATTTCTGCTTTAATAGAACAGTCAAAGAAATTAACTTTAACTAGTAGAGCTTTTTTTAACTCAAGCTTGGGTCCATATGAAAAGTTTATATGTGATTTATTTGGCTTTGATAAGGTTTTACCTATGAATACTGGTGTTGAAGGTGGTGAGACTGCAAATAAATTAGCAAGGAAATGGGGTTATTTGAAAAAAGGAATTCCCAAAAATAAAGCTAGAATTATTTTCGCAAATGGTAATTTTTGGGGTAGAACATTGGCTGCTATTTCAAGCTCTGATGATCCTGTATCTTATGAGGGTTTCGGACCATATATGCCAGGATATGATTTAATACCTTATAATGACTTAGACGCTCTTGAAAACGAGCTCAAGGATTCAAATGTAGCTGCTTTTATGGTTGAACCCATCCAAGGTGAGGCGGGCGTTGTTGTTCCTGATGTAGGTTATTTAGAAGGAGTTAGGAAATTATGTAATAAATATAATGTTTTGTTTATTGCAGACGAAGTTCAAACAGGAATTGCTAGGACTGGTAAAATGCTCGCAACTGATTATGAAGATGCGAAGCCTGATATTTTAATTTTAGGTAAAGCCTTATCTGGCGGAGTGTTTCCTGTTTCTGCTGTATTAGCTAATGATGATGTAATGTTATGTATTCAACCTGGTGAACATGGTTCAACCTTTGGTGGAAACCCATTAGCCTGTGCAGTCGCAAAAGCTGCTTTGGAAGTTGTTATTGAGGAGAATTTGGCAGAAAATGCATTTAAACTTGGCAACCATTTCAGATTGAGAATGAATGAATTTATCAGTGAGTCAAACTTAGTTAGTTTAGTTAGAGGGAAAGGATTACTGAACGCAATCGTTATTAATGATAGTGAAAATAGCTCCACCGCTTGGGATCTTTGTGTTAAAATGAAAGATAATGGTCTTTTAGCAAAACCTACACATGGAAATATAATTAGGTTTGCTCCTCCTTTAAATATTACAAAAGAAGAATTGGATGAATGTATTGAAATCATCCAATCAACAATCAAAGATTTTATTTAAAATTTAATTTCCGTATATTTATTATATTGAAATACAACTTATTATACATAACAATTATTTTTTCAGTATTGGTTTTTTCTTGTGCTACTGATTCTTCTAATTCATTGATTGTTTTTCCTGAAGATTCTTCACCTATTTATTACAAAGAATCTATTCCAAAGAAAATCTCTGATAATCAAAATAATATTGACAAGTATTGTAGATTACTAAAATCAAATAAAAGTAATCAAATTGATAATTACCAAATTCTTGGTTCTTGGGTTGGTGAAAATAATTCTAAGTGGTTAAACATGATGATTACTTCTGTTGATTTAAATAATATGGTGTCTGGATTTATTATTGTAGACACTGTTTTTAGAAAATTTAATGGTTGGTATAGTACTCATGATAATACAACATTTAAAGTTGGTATAACTGATGAAGGATTGGGTGAAATGAATTACTTTGATTTAACTATCTCCTTAGAAGAGATGAAAATTACTGGATCTAGTTCTACAGTTTCTGCCAAAAATGAGAATTTGAAGAAGCCTATTGTTTTATTCAAAAGAAATTTTGAGTACAATGTTACTAAAGGTCAATATCCTGAGTTTTCTCAGCGAAAAATTGAGGATTCTGAATTAAAAGATTTATCAAAAAAAGAACTATCTTTTATTTGCGATGAGATACTTGCAAAACATGGTTTAATATTCTTTGACGAAAAGTCAAGAAAATATTTTTTGAATACGAGTTGGTACGTTCCGAGAAATTTTAGGGTTGATCATTTACTTACAGAGATAGAAAAGTTAAATTTGGACAAAATATATAGAATATTTTAATTATCCATTTAACATCACAGGCATAACCAACATTAAAATACTTTCATCATCTTCATTATTATCTGGGCTAAGTAGACCTGCTCTATTTGGTTCACTTAACTCGAATACCACATGCTCAGTGTCCATATTATTTAGCATTTCAAGTAAGAACCTAGAGTTAAATCCGATTTCAATAGCTTGTCCTTCATATGAACATGTTAATCTTTCATTTGCTTCATTAGAAAAATCAATGTCTTCTGCACTAATATTTAATTCACTACCATTAATTTTTAGTCTTACCTGGTGAGTAGTTTTATTTGCAAATATACTTACCCTCTTGATGGATTGTAAAAATGCGTTCCGATCAACAGTAAGAATGTTTGGATTTTCATTAGGGATTACAGCTTCATAATTAGGGTATTTTCCATCGATTAATCTACATGTTAAAACCAAGTCTCCAAATAAAAATGTTGCATTTGATTCGTTGTAGTCAATTTTAACATCACCATCATAGTTAGACAAAAGTCCTTTAAGTAAGTTTAACGGCTTTTTAGGAACTATAAAAGCCGATGAAGAAGTTGAACTAACATCACTTCTTTTATATCTCACTAATTTATGTGCATCAGTAGCAACAAATGTGACGTCATCTTTAGAAAGCTGAATAAAAACACCGCTCATAACAGGTCTCAAGTCATCGTTTCCTGAAGCAAAAATTGTTTTTTCGATGGCTCTCTGTAAAATGAATCCACTTAAACTAACTGTTGATAGTGCCTCAATGACAGGTGACCTTGGAAATTCTTTTCCGTCATACCCACTTAATTTATATTTTCCATAATCAGACGCAATTTCAATGCTTAATTTCTCATCAATTGAGAAGGTGAGTGGGTGATCAGGAAATGTTTTAAGAATATCTATTAGTATTTTAGCTGGGATTGCAATACTTCCTTCACTTTTAGCATCAATTTTTAAATTTGAAGTGATAGTTGATTCTAAGTCAGAACATGAAATTGTTAAAACTTGGTCCTTTATTTCAAAAAGAAAATTATCTAATATTGGTAATGTATTAGAACTATTAAGTACACCAGCAATTGATTGTAATTGCTTTAGTAATGATTGACTCGAAATTATAAACTTCATAAATAGTTAAATTTTATGACTGTAATAATAAATATAATTTTTGCAATATTTGACAAAATTATATCAATGAAATCTTTAACTTATTAACAGTTATTTAGCAACGTTCTTTTCGAAATAACTTAATGGTTTGAAGAGAATATCCCAATTGAAAAATTGAACTCTTAGTAATTCTTGAGAATTATTAATGTTAATAACTCCATATTCCTTATCCCAACCTGTTTCAGAATTTTTATCTTTTATTTTCCAAAGATTGATTATTTTAGTTTCATTATATTTATCACTTAGTTCAAAATGATAGTCCGGAGAAATTGACAATAACGAATCTCGAATTCGTTCTTTAAACATCATGTTCTTATTATAGTTTATATTATTAAAATGAGTCAAATAATGTTTAACTTGAATAGTATCATAATTTGTTAAAAGTTGGTTTTCTTGATCACTTAATAGTACTTTATTATTTTGTCTTTTAATTGAATAACTTTCTGTAGGATTATCTTTGAATTGAACTTTCAAATACAATATGTCGTTAGAGTTAGAGTAATCAAAAACTTTTGTAGAGCGCCAATTTTCTAATCCTGTAAAAAATCTTACATCTAAAGATCCATACATTCCAGGTTTATATGTGATGAAGGGCACATCACTTTTAATTTCTTCTTTCTGTAATAGCATATATGTCCCTAAATGGTCTTGTGTTGGTGAGCCTATGTACCATGTCTTTATTGGTTGATCTGAATCAGTGAAAATTTCAACTTTTTTATATTTCACCGATAGTCTATTAAATACAGTATTAAGAGCAGATTTTGGAACATCTTGTTTTACTCTAATTCTATAAAATGTTTCCATTAATAAATTTACACTAGCTTTATTTGCATAAAATTTTGTTCCCTTTATTAACCATTTTTTCTCTTTGTTTCTCCTTGTTATTTCAATGGTGCTGTTTTCAGTATTGGAAACCCTAAAACTTGTTATACTTGCCGTATCTTTAATTGAAAAATCTTTTAGCTCATAATGGTTGTTGTTATTACTACAACTTATGATTAGACTTGAAAATAAAATAACAATAAACCTTTTTTTAAACATACTTTTTCTTTCTTATGTAATGATTTAAAATTCCTAAGAAAATAATTATTATTAGTGGTACTATAATATTAATAAATTGCCAAAATTTTTTATTAAGAAAAACTTCTTTATTAAGTAATCTTGGCATATTCATTTTTGATCTAAGGGGAATTAATTCTTCCCTTCCTAGAAGTTCGTCTATTAGATTAAGAAAAAAAATAGAATTACCATACCTTGAGAAAAAACTAGGATTACCATAATCTGCACTTTCAAATGATAGTAAAACAGGCTTAATATCATTATTAACTTTTATAAAATCATTTCGAATCAAATCTCCATCTCCAATAAAAGCCATTTTGGTCTCTGTACTTAAGGATTTAAATTTAGTTTTTGGAGAATTTATGAATTTTTTAAAACTTTTACTAACTAATCTATTTTCAAAATTTGAGTTAAATACTCCTTTAAATAACCATCCAACAGTTGGTTTAGTTTTGTTTTGATTAATTTCAAAATTTGTTGGGTTATAATTTTTTAAATTTTGATAGTTTACAGTCGTTTGTCTTAATATTTTATACTGGTCAGAGGAAGTGAGTAACGGAATTTTAAGTAATTTGTTTTCTCCAACAGTATCAATACTACACACGTATCTTCCCTTAATTGGTCCGACATTTTTTAGATACATAGAATTATCATTGTAAAGAAGGGGGTAAAAAAACCACTTTTGAATTTTACCTAATCCATCTTCTCTTACAAGTGGTGAACACCTAAAGTCATTAATCATGTTTACATTAAATCTTGCTCCATATTTAAACAAAAATTGTTGTAATCCATGATTAACAGGCTTTGCAAATGTAAAACTAGAATCTTTTAAAATTGATTCTTCAACATCTAGCATGTCTATTAACCATATAATTTTACCTCCATTCATCACATATTGGTCAATAACGAAAAGTTCTTTTTCTGTAAAAGGATTTACAGGCTTTGCGACAATTAACAAGTCTGTTCCATCAAGGGCATCTAAACGTTCATTGTTTTTTGTTGGGTCATTATTGTATTTCTTTAATATTTTATTTTGAAAAAACTTTTTAATGTAACGTTGTGTATTTTTATTAGGATTTCTATTTTGATCAAAAACAGGCAGTATATTTTTTCCAATTATAATAGAGTCAGATTTAGAATTTACTAGAGAGTCATACTTTTTATCAGAAATATCAAGTGTCTTATTGTAGTCTGATGTTTTCAATTGTTTTATTCTTAATGTATCAACATCATAAAATTTAATTAATTTATCTCTTATTACCCAAGCATCGGCATTATCAAGTTCTCCGTGTCCTCTTAAAAATCTAATTTTTTTAGTAGTTGGATTTAGTAGATTGTTTACACCAAGCATCAAATTGTACTCTAACTGGTCATTAAATTGATTAATAATAAGCTGAGAAATAGGAAACTTCCCCCCTTGGAGAAGTTGAACGGGAACATTTTGGTCACCCATCCTTAAAATTACTCCAGGCCAAATTCTTATTACTTCTTGTTTGCTGTCTCTTTTGATTAAAATATCACAGTAGTCAATTCCATCATTATAAACTTGATTTTTTACTTCTTTCGACGCTACAGGGTCTTCATCAAGATTTCTGAAATCCACTTTGAAATTATCTTCACCATAGGCTTTAAATTCATCTAGTTTTTCTGAAAGAGCTTTTTTAAGTTTCTCAATTTCAGCAGGAAAATCTCCATCTAAATAAACTTCTACATTTATTATTTCTTCCAAATCTGAAAGAGTTTTTTTAGTATGCTCAGACAAAGAGTGAATTTGGTCTTTTGATAAATCAAATCTGAAAAAATAATTACTCAAAAATGAGTTAATAAAAATTAATACTAATCCAATTGATATTGTAAAGAATAATGAACGATAGTTTTTTACTAATTTTTTCATTTTCTAATTTCTAAAATAGATTTTGTTAGATAAAGAGTAAAAAATATGACACTTGTAAAATAAATAATATCTCTTGAATCAACTATTCCTCTTTGAAGCGCAATAAAGTGTTCTAACATACTCATTTTAAAGAGTAAATAATCTATTGGTGAACCGGCTAAGGAAGCTAGGAATGAGAATCCTATGTACAAACTAAAATTAAAAAACAGCCCTAACAAAAATGCGATAACTTGATTTTTTGCTAGACTGGATGCAAGTAAACCAATCGAAACAAATGTTACACTTAATAAAATTAAGCCTAAGTAACTTCCTAAAGTAGAGGAGTGATCAATATTTCCAAATGTTTCTCCCATATTTATGATACTTATATAATATACTAGAGTAGGTAGTATAGTCAGAACAGCTAGAAAACTTGCAGCTAAAAATTTTGATAAAATAATTTGAAAAATTGATATTGGTTTTGTGGCTAAAAGTTCAAATGTTCCAATTCTTTTTTCTTCAGCAAAACATCTCATGGTGAATGCTGGAATTAAAAAAATGAGTATTCCAGGTGCTTGATAAAAAAAGGATTGAAGAGAAGCTTCGCCCATTTCGATAATATTATTATTTCCAGAAAAAACCCAGACCAAAAATCCTGATGATAGTAAAAAAACAATTATTGTGGTATATCCAATAATTGAACTCAAGTAAGATCTTATTTCCTTAATTAATAATGCTTTCATTTGTGTTGCAAACATAAATAATAGGCTTTAATTAACAACACAGTAATATTTATTTTTAATAAGATTAACAAATATTAAATCAAAAAATTAATAATCCTTAATCCATTCATTAAACTTAAATATATATTTGTTGTAATGAAACCTGACATTTCTATTGTTGTTCCACTTTTTAATGAGGAAGAATCTTTAAATGAATTATCTTCTTGGATTAATAAAGTATGCGTTGAAAATAAGTTTAGTTATGAATTGATATTTATTGACGATGGTAGCACCGACAATTCCTGGGAAATTATAAAATCTATAAAGGAAATAAATCAAAATATTAAAGGGATTTCCTTTAGAAGAAATTATGGAAAATCTGCTGCTTTAAATGTTGGATTTCAGTCTTCGTTAGCCAAAGTGATTATTACAATGGATGCTGACTTACAGGATTCTCCAAATGAAATTCCTTCATTATATAAAATGGTAATAGATGATGATTTTGACATAGTTTCAGGATGGAAAAAAAATCGTAAAGACCCGATTTCAAAAACTATTCCAACCAAAATATATAATGCTGTTACTAGAAAAGTTTCAGGTATTAAACTTCATGACATGAACTGCGGATTAAAAGCATATAAAAGTGAAGTTGTAAAATCAATTGAAGTTTATGGGGAGATGCATAGGTATATTCCATTAATTGCTAAATGGGCAGGATTCAATAAAATTACTGAAAAAGTTGTTGAGCACCAAGAAAGAAAATATGGTGTTACTAAGTTTGGTTTAGAAAGGTTTATTTTTGGATTTTTAGACTTATTTAGTATAACATTTATTGGAAAATATGGTAAAAGACCAATGCATATTTTTGGAACGTTAGGAACGTTTATGTTTCTATTAGGATTAAGTTTTTTAATTGTACTTGGCTTTGATAAATTGTTCTTAAACAAAAGCTCTAAATTAATTGCAGAAAGAACAGAATTTTATGTTTCAATTACCGCCTTAATTATTGGAGTACAATTATTTTTAGCAGGATTCTTGGGAGAAATGCTCGCTAGGAATTCACCTAAAAGAAACACTTATCATGTGAGAGAGAAAATAAATTTTGATGTCTAAAGTTATTATAATTGGCCCTGCATCACCTTTTAGAGGAGGAATTTCTGATTTAAACGAAGCATTTGCAAACTCCTTAGCTGAAACTGGTTATGATGTTGAGATAGTCTCATTTAAATTGCAATACCCAAGTTTTCTATTTCCTGGTAAAACCCAATTTCGAACAAGATCAACAACTCCAACAAATTATAAAATAACATCTATTATTAATTCAATAAATCCAATTTCGTGGTATGCTACGTTTAAATACATTTTAAAACAAAAACCTAGTAAAGTATTTGTTAGATTTTGGATGCCATTTTTTGGACCATGCTTAGGTTTTATAAGTAAAAGAATAAAGAAAAATGGTGTAAATATCTATGGAATTGTTGATAATGCAATACCTCACGAAAGTAGATTTGGAGATAGAATTTTAACTAATTATTTTTTAAAAAGTTGCACATCTCACTTTACTCTTAGTGAAAAGGTGAAAAGAGATATTATTACACTTAACAATGACCTACAGGTTGTAACGCTCTTCCATCCAATTTATAATACTTACGCAAATTTACCCAAAAGAGATTTAGCTTTAAAAGAGTTAAATTTGGTAGATCAAAAATATATTTTGTTTTTTGGTCTAGTACGAAATTATAAAGGCCTTGATTTAGCAATTGAAGCTATGAGTCATCCAAAAATTAAAAAGGAAAATATAACATTATTAGTGGCGGGTGAGTTTTATGATGATGTTAGTAAATATAAATCATTAATAAAAGAACTTAAACTTAACAATATTATTATTTATGATAAATTTATAGACAAAGATAACGTTCCTAAATACTTTTCAGTATGTAACACGTTAATACTGCCTTATAAATCTGCTACACAAAGTGGTGTAACACAACTAGCTATGAATTATGAATGTCCGATGATAGTTACAAATGTTGGTGGTTTACCCGAAGTTGTTGACCATAAAGTGAATGGGTTTGTTTCTGAGCCAAATGCAAAAAATATTTCTGATGCTATAATTTATTTTTTTTCGGAAAATACAATTGAGTTGGCTATGAGAAATTCAATGAAAGAAAAAAAGAAACTTTACAGTTGGTCTAATTTCACTAATTTAATTGTGAAAAATACCGAATAATTGGTATTGTTTTTTTTGATGCAAATAGCTTAATTTACAGTGCTTACATAAAAATTTATGATTATTAATAAATACTTTTGGACAGCTAGTTTTGTTTTTATTATAAGTTATTCGTTTGGGTTTGATGATAATAAAAATTTAGATAGAGATTCATTATGGAGTATTTGGACTAATCGCTCCCTTTCTGATTCGGCAAGAATAAATGCATTAACTGAATTTACTTGGGCTATCTACCTTTATGATTCCCCTGACAGTGCACTTATTTTAGCTGAAAAACAATATAATTTTGCTGTTGAAAAAAAGTTAGATGCTTGGAAACCTAGTGCTTTACTTATTATGGGAAGAGTACTAGACAGAAAAGGAGTCTACGCAAAAGCAATTAAAAAATACCAGGAAGCTGTTAGTTATTACAAAGAATCTAATAATAATATTGCAAAACTTGGATCATTTTATAATGATATGGCTATAATACACATATCAATGGAACAATATGAAGAAGCTCAAAGTTATTTCAATAAGATTATTAAGATTGCCAATCAAGAAGGTGATACTAATGAGATAGATGTTTATTATAACAATTTGGCTATTTTATTTAAAATGCAAAAGGACTATTATTCAGCACTTGAGTATTATGATAAAAGTCTAAAAATGAAAATGGCTCGAAATGATAAGTTGGGAATGGCTTTAGTTTACAATAATTTAGGCGAATTATATATGGAGCTAGGAGATTATGATTTGGCTTTCAATAATTTAAAAAAATCCTATGACATAAGAATTTTGATTGGAGATAAAAACAGAATTATAACATCTTTGAATAACCTATGTGAATATTATATTAAAACTAATGATTTTAAAAATGCTTTGGAATTTGGAGAAAAAGCTTTAGAAATGGCGACTAAAATGAATTTAAAATACGAAATGAAAGTAGCTTATAAGCAAATTTACATGATTTACAAAGAAGTTAATAGCTTTAGTAAGGCATTAATTATGTATGAGAAATTTAATTTGCTAAATGATAGTATAAGATCCGAAGAATTCTCTAATAGTCTATTAAAGTTAAAAATCAAAGAAGAATATGAATTTTTACATCTTAATGACAGTTTAAAAGAAAATTTCAATTTAAAGATCAAAGAAATTAATAGTACTAAAACTGCAGAAATTGATTTTTTTAAAAATATCATTTACTTTCTTACCCTATTGATTATTCTACTTACTTTAGTTATTTACAAAAACAAAAAAAGAGCCCAGTAGGGCTCTTTAGTTAATATTTAATTATTTATTTTCTTAAAAGAAGAACTTCTTTTCCAATAATTTCAAAGATGTTTCTTTTAGTATCTTGATCATCTTGATAACTCCTATAATTTAAATTTCCTTCTATGCATACTTCTTGACCTTTTTCAACGTATTCACATAGAAATTCCGCTTTTTTCCCCCATAAAATTACTGGATGCCATTGTGTTTCTTTAGTTTTTTCACCATTCTTATTGATGTATACACTATTAGTAGCCACTGAAATTTTAGAATATTTTATTCCATTTGTAGTTTCTTTTAATAAAGGGTTGTCGCCTATGTTTCCTATTATTTGCACTCTATTTCTTAGATTTTTCATTTTATATATATTAATTGTTGATTTTTGTTATTTGTTGCTATTCAGAAAAACAACAGGGCAAAGAAAGTGAGTGATTTGAAAAGAAGTTAATTTTAATTAATTACTATTCGTTTATTATTGTTTTTAATTAATTTAAAATGGATAAAATATTAAAAATCAATATTTTAAATTTTTTTTCGTTTCCATCTATTGTGAGACCATAGCCAATATTCTGGTTTATTTTTAATATCTTTTTCAAGTAATTGTGCAAATTTTGAAATGATATATCCCTTACTACAATTAGAAGGTTTTTCAGTAATAATTTGATAATTCACTTTATAAAACCCTCTTTTAATTTTGTTAATTGAACCATAAATTACAGGCCAGTCAAATTCTACAGCATATTTTTCTGCACCTTGTAAAAAGGCAGTTTCTTGGTTTAGAAATTTAGTCCAATAAGCTCTTTTGATATTAGAAGGACTTTGGTCAGAACCAAATAATATAGCTTTTGGCCTACGAGCACTTTTTTCGAAGTAGCGTTTAGTATACTTCATTGGAATCATTTTTAAACCAAACTTCTCTCTTGAAACTTTCATTTTTTCATTAAAAAAACTGTTTTTTAAAGGCTTGTATATAGCAAATAATTCATGATCAAAATAATTTGGTAAACCTTGACCGCAGATTTCCCAATTGTTATAATGTCCTCCAATTAGGATGATATTTTGATTTTTAAATTTGTCTATTACATGCTGATTTTCAACTTGAAGTCTTTGAATGATTTGTTTTTTAGAAATTGTAAAACCTTTAAAACTTTCTATTATTAAGTCAGAAAAGTGATTGTAAAATTTATTTATTAAAGTTTTAATTTCTATATTATTTTTATCTGGAAAAGAATTTTTAAGATTTTTATAAATTACTTCTTTTCTATATTGGATGACATTTTTGAAAATAAATGCTAAGAAATTAGAAACTATGTATAGCAGTCGGTAAGGTAAATAAGAAATAGGTAAGATCAATAAATAAAAAATTATTAAATTCATTTTAATTTTCTTAACAACAAAGATAATTTTTCGAAAACTATTAACTTCAATATTTAAAATATTTATTTAGTCAATTTTGGATAAAATCATCATCATTGATAATTATGATTCTTTCACTTATAATTTGTTTCATTTAGTATCTCCACTAGTAAATAGTGTGAGTGTTATGAAAAATGATCAAATAAATTACGATCTTTTATCAAAATCAAATGGGATAATTCTGTCTCCTGGTCCTGGATTACCAAAAAATACTAATGACTTAATGTCTGTAATATCTAAATATCATCAAACTCATAAAATATTAGGTGTATGTTTGGGTCATCAATCTATTGCTGAATTCTTTGGCGGAAAACTTGAAAATTTAGATATAGTTAAGCATGGGGTATCATCAAAAATAAATGTTCTTGATAATCAATGTCTTTATAAAGACCTGCCAAATAGATTTTCAATTGGTCATTATCATTCCTGGGTGGTAAAAGAGCTTCATAATAACTTTATAATTACTGCTAAAAGTGAAATGGATGAAATTATGTCTTTTCGTCACAAAGATTTAAAATTATTTGGTCTTCAATTTCATCCAGAAAGTATACTTACTGAACATGGAAGATCAATAATTAAGAATTGGATTAATCATCATTGAAATTAATTGTTAAAAAAATTAATTTTAATCAAGACATATAACAATCTAAAATTACATTTGTGGTTTGGTAAATTTATTATGAGCATTTCTAAGACATACGATCCAATTATAGCTGAAGAAAAATGGTATAAAGAATGGTTAAAAGCAGATATTTTTTCTTCAACTCCAGATGAAAGAGAACCATATTCAATTGTTATTCCTCCGCCTAATGTAACAGGAGTTTTACACATGGGACATATGTTAAATATTACTATACAAGATGTACTAGTGAGAAGAGCTAGGATGCTAGGTAAAAATGCTTGCTGGGTTCCAGGGACAGATCATGCTTCAATCGCTACGGAAGCTAAAGTTGTACAAAAGCTAAGAAATGAAGGAATAAAAAAAAGTGACTTAACTAGAGATGAATTTATGGAGCATGCTTGGGATTGGACAAAAAAGCATGGAGGAATTATTTTGGAACAGCTTAAGAAACTGGGCGCTTCATGCGATTGGAACCGAACAAGTTTTACAATGGACAAGGATTATTATGATAATGTAATTAATGTTTTTTGTGACCTTTATGAGAAGGGTTTCATCTACAGAGGAGAAAGAATGATTAATTGGGATCCTCAAGCCAAAACTGCTTTAAGTGATGAAGAGGTTTTTCATAAAGAAGTTAATTCTAAACTATACTACATAAGATATAAAATTGCTGGTACGGATGACGAATGGCTTCAAATTGCCACAACACGTCCCGAAACCCTTTTAGGAGATTCTGCTGTTTGCATTAACCCAAATGATGAAAGATATAGTCAATTAAAAGGCAAAAAAGCTATTGTTCCGCTTGTAGATAGGGAAGTGCCAATCATATTTGATGATTACGTAGATATGGATTTTGGTACAGGATGTTTAAAGATTACACCCGCTCATGATACAAATGATTATGAACTTGGTAAAAAACATCAATTAGAAGTAATAAATATTTTTGATGACTCTGGAAAATTAAATGCTAACGCTATTTTGTATGTTGGTAAAGAAAGGTTTGAAGTAAGAGAATTAATTGTTAGGGATTTGGAAAATCTTGGGTACCTCATTAAAACCCAAGATCATATTAACAAAATTGGGTTTTCTGAAAGAACAGATGCTATAATAGAACCTAGATTATCTTTGCAGTGGTTCTGTGCAATGGATAAGCTAAGTAACCCAGCATTAGAAAATGTAATGAACAATAACATTCAATTTCACCCTGCAAAATTTAAAAATACCTATCGTCATTGGATGGAAAATATTCGAGATTGGTGTGTTTCTAGACAACTTTGGTGGGGGCATCAAATACCGGCTTTCTTTTATGGAGAGGGTAAAGAGGAATTTATTGTAGCTCCTAATATTGATCAAGCATTAGCTAAATTAAATGCAAAGTCATCCAAAACATACCTAAAAGAAGATTTAGTACAAGATGAGGATGTAATGGACACTTGGTTTTCCTCTTGGATTTGGCCCATCGCAGTATTTAATGGCTTTTCAAAAGATAGAAAAGAATTTGATTATTATTATCCTACTAATGATTTGGTAACTGCACCTGAAATCATGTTTTTTTGGGTTGCAAGAATGATTATTTCAGGATATGAATATAATGAAGCACCTCCATTTAAAAATGTATATTTTACTGGGATAGTAAGAGATAAATTAGGTAGAAAAATGTCTAAGTCTCTAGGGAATAGCCCTGATCCTCTAGATTTAATCAATAAATATGGTGCAGATGGTGTTAGGGTAGGGATGTTACTTTCTTCTCCAGCTGGAAATGATTTATTATTTGATAGTAATTTATGTGAACAAGGCAGAAATTTCACTAATAAAATATGGAATGCATTTAGACTTATTAAATCATGGACTGTTAGTGAAGAATTAGAACAATTAGATTCCTCTAAAGTTGCTGTGGAATGGTTTGAAGTTAAATTTGCTGCCAATTTAAGTTCAGTAAATAATTCATACGATAAATTTAGAATATCAGAAGCTTTAATGACCACATATAAAACAGTATGGGATGATTTCTGTTCTTGGTTTTTAGAAATGGTTAAGCCATCTTATGGACAACCAATAGATGCAAAAACATTTAACTCAATTACATCCATATTTGAAAATATTTTAACAATTATACACCCTTTTACTCCTTTTATTTCTGAAGAAATATGGCAACAATTAAAAACTAGGGAAGAAGATGATTTTATTGTAAATGTTAATTGGCCCAAAATTAATCTTTACAACTCTGCAATTATTTCTGACTTTGATGTTTTTCAAGAAGTAATAATGGGGATAAGAAATCTAAGAAAGGAAAATAATATTGCTACAAAAGTAGCACTTGACTTAAAAATAAAGCTGAATACTAATTGGTCTAACAAATTTGATAGTTTATTGTTGAAAATTGGTAATTTAAGGAGTATAGAATTTGTAGACGTTTCCGTTTCAAGTGCTTTCTCTTTTGTGGTTAAAAACAATGAATTTTATGTGCCTTTTAACGAATTTATTGATACTAAACAAGAATTAAATAAGTTAAGAACTGAGGTTGAAGACAGAAAAGGTTTTCTAAAAAGTATACTAAAGAAAATTAACAATGAAAAATTTATGGCTAATGCCCCTAAAAAAGTTATACAATTAGAACTAAAGAAAAAAAATGATGCCGAAAGCCAAATCAAAATTCTAGAGGATAGAATTAATAACCTATCAAGTCAGTGAATTAATAACTTATGAAAAGTATTTTATTTCTTAGTTCTTGGTATCCATCAAGAGTGCATTCGACACTTGGAAACTTTGTAAACTACCACGCCCAATCAGTGAGTTTAAAACATAATGTAAATATACTTTATATTACGCCTGATAAGGATGTGGGTAGTTATGAATTAGATCACTTTAAAAATGAAAACCTAACCACAACAATTGTATATTTTAAAAAGGGGTATTTCAAGTACATCAATTATTGGCTAGCCTTTTTGAAGGGATTAAATTTTTTAATTAAAGAAAAAAAAAATTCTTTTGATTTGGTACATATGAATGTAATGCTTCCTGCTGTTTGGCAAGCTATTTATTTGAAACTTTTTTTTAAGTTACCTTTTATAGTTTCGGAGCATTGGCATGGATTTCAAAACCTTTCAATTAATGATTTACCCATTTTTAAAAAACTGTTTGTTAAATTCGCATTTAAATCTGCTTATGCAGTTTGTCCTGTGACTAATCAATTGAAAAATGCTATGGAGAAGTCAGGTTTTAAATCAAATTTTAAAGTTATTCCTAATGTAGTTGATACTTCCTTATTCAAGATAAGCGATGAAAAATACAAAGAATTTACTTTTTTACATGTTTCTACTTTACAGGATAATATAAAAAATGTTAGTGGAATAATTGAAGCTTTTAAGCATATTAAAGTTCCAAGCTGTAAATTAAAAATTGTGGGGGATGGGAAAACAGACTGGATTCACCAAATGGTTAACGACTATCAATTAAAGGATCATATCATTGTTGAGGGAGAGAAAACCCATCAAGAAATTGCTAATGAAATGCAGATGGTCAATGCCTTTGTACTTTTTAGTAATATTGAAAACTTACCATTAGTAATTATTGAAGCTATGGCATCAGGAATTCCAATTATAGCTACAAGGGTAGGTGGACTGACAAAACTGATCAGCGATGATTTCGGACTTTTAGTAAAAAAAGGAGACATTAAAGAACTAGTAAATGGGATGAAATTTGTCATGGAAAATTACAATAAATATAATTCTTCTAAAATAAGAGAATATGCTGTAAGTAATTTTTCTCTCGAAGTTGTAGGTAATCAATTTGATAAATTATATAGTAAAATGATTAAAAATTAATTAAATTTAAAGACAATGTCAGACGATAAAAAAATCATATTTTCAATGGTAAATGTTAGTAAACAAACACCACAAGGCAAGCAAATAATCAAAGATATACATCTTTCTTTCTACTATGGTGCTAAAATTGGTATACTAGGTTTAAATGGTGCTGGAAAATCTACAGTAATGAAAATTATCGCTGGTGAAGATAAAAACTATCAAGGTGATGTTGTAATATCTCCAGGCTATACAGTTGGCTATTTGCCACAAGAGCCAGTTTTAGATGAGAATAAAACAGTTAAAGAAATTGTTCAAGAGGGTGTTCAAGAAACTGCTGATTTACTAAAGCGATACGATGAAATCAACAATCAGTTCATGAACGAAGAAATTATGAACGATGCTGATAAAATGAACAAACTTATTGAAGATCAAGGAAAAGTGCAGGAAAAGATTGATCAATTAGATGCATGGGATTTAGATTCTAAGTTAGAATTAGCAATGGATGCTTTAAGAACACCTGATGGCGATTCTTCAGTTGTTAATCTTTCGGGAGGTGAGAGAAGAAGAGTTGCCCTTTGTAGATTATTATTAAAAAAACCTGATATTTTACTTTTAGATGAACCTACTAATCACCTTGATGCTGAGTCAGTTAGCTGGCTGGAATTACACCTTCAACAATACAAAGGAACTGTAATTGCAGTTACTCATGATAGGTATTTTTTAGATAATGTAGCTGGTTGGATTTTAGAACTAGACAGGGGAGAAGGCATACCATTTAAAGGCAACTACAGTTCTTGGCTAGAGCAAAAATCAAAAAGACTTGCCCAAGAAGAAAAGTCGGAAAGCAAAAGACAAAAGGCATTAAAAAGAGAACTAGAGTGGGTTCAAAAAGGCCCAAAAGGGAGACAATCAAAAGGTAAGGCAAGACTAAATAATTATGAAACCATGATGAGCCAGTCTATTAAAGAAAAGGAAGAAAAGATTGAAATTCCAATTCCTAACGGACCTAGATTGGGTAACGAAGTTATTGAAGCTATTGATGTAGCTAAGGGTTATAACGATCGTCTTTTATATGAAAACCTCAACTTTAAACTCCCACCTGCTGGCATTGTTGGAGTTATTGGGCCTAACGGAGCTGGTAAAACTACTTTATTTAGGATGATAATGAATGAAGAAAACCCAAACAGTGGAAGCTTTAAGACTGGAGAAACTGTAAAAATTGGATATGTTGATCAAAGGCATAAGTCAATTGATCCAAAAAAATCTGTTTATGACGTAGTAAGTGAGGGAAATGACTTTATTGAAATAGGTGGGCAAAAAATTAACTCTAGGGCATATGTTTCCAAATTTAACTTTAATGGTGGTGATCAACAAAAGAAAGTAGGTGTTCTTTCCGGTGGTGAAAGAAACAGATTACATTTAGCGATGACCCTTAAAACCGAAGCAAACGTACTACTTCTTGATGAGCCTACTAATGATATTGATGTTAATACCTTAAGAGCACTTGAAGAGGGTATTGAAAGTTTTGCTGGCTGTGCAGTGGTAATTTCTCACGACAGATGGTTTTTAGACAGAATATGTACGCATATATTAGCTTTTGAAGGAGATTCAAGTGTATACTTTTTTGAAGGAGGGTATTCAGAATATGAAGAAAATCGTAAAAAGAGATTAGGTGCGGATATAGTTCCTACAAGAATTAAATACAAGAAATTAACAAGATAAAATAACAAAAATAGAAATATGAAAAAAGCAATTATTGACACAGTAAAAGGAAAAATGAATGTTACTTTTTATGAAAAAGATGCACCAAAAACTGTGAAGAATTTTATAGACTTAAGTGAAAAAGGATATTACGATGGGTTGACTTTTCACAGGGTAATACCTGATTTTGTAATTCAGGGTGGATGTCCTCAAGGAACTGGTGTAGGTGGACCTGGTTATTCAATTGATTGTGAGTTAGATGGAAATAATCAATATCATGATAGAGGAGTTCTTTCAATGGCTCATGCTGGTAGAAATACTGGAGGATCTCAATTTTTCATATGTCACAGTAGAAACAATACTTCGCATTTGGATAGAAATCACACTTGTTTTGGAAAAGTTACAGAAGGTTTAGAGATTATTGACCAAATTAATGAAGGGGATAAAATTAATTCTATTACCATATTAGAATAGTAATATAAATTTGAAAAAACATTTTATAATAAATGACGATCACTTGCTACCTATTGTAGGTGATCTTTCTCTTAACAATGTTAACTCAAATAAACTCGTAATTTTTTGTCACGGGTACAAAGGATTTAAGGATTGGGGATGTTGGAATTTGGTTGCAGATTTATTTGCTGAGAATGGAATTAAATTTTTAAAATTTAATTTCTCTCATAACGGAGGAACTATTGATGACCCAATAGATTTTCCAAATTTAGAAGCTTTTAGTAAAAATAACTATTCGTTTGAGGTAAAAGATGTATCAAGAGTTATTAAATACCTAAAGAAAAGTGAAGCCGATGAATTTAAGTTTAAAGAACTTTTTATAATTGGACATAGTAGAGGTGGAGGTATAGCAGCAATTACGGCGAGAAGTGAAAAATTAATTAGTAAACTTGCTACTTGGGCTAGTGTCTCAGATTTTGCTAATCGATTCCCCCCAAAAAAAGAGATTGAAAAATGGAAAAAAGATGGAATTCGTTATGTAGAAAACAAGAGAACTCACCAAATGATGCCTCACCTATATCAGTTTTATAACGATTTTATTCAAAATAAAGATAAACTTAGTATTAAAAATAGCCTTAAAAAATTTAAAGGTAAAACTTTGATTTGCCATGGTTCACTAGATTTAGCAGTTCATCACGAAAATGCTTCAAATTTAAATACATGGTGCAATGATTCAGTGCTTTATAAGATTAGAACTAATCATACTTTTGGATCTAAACACCCCTGGGAAAAAGATGATTTACCAAACGACTTAAAGGATATATGTTTAAAGACAATCAGTTTTTTTAATTGAACAATGTTGTACTTTCCAATTAAGTTATAACTTTGTACTTTAATGAAATCTACTGAGATTCTAAATAGTCTTCAAGTATATCTTACAATTAGAAGACTTTGTTTCCAACTTATTGAGAACCACCATAATTTTTCTAACACTGTTCTTGTTGGCCTCCAACCAAATGGTGTTTTTCTTGTCAATCGTCTAAAGAAAGAACTCGAATCTATTAATGGAAATAAAGTTCAAACAGGAGCGTTAGATATTACTTTTTTTAGAGACGATTTTCGTCGAAAAAATAAGCCATTGGTCCCTAGTGTTACAAATATTAATTTCTCTATTGAAAACAAGGTTGTAGTATTGGTAGACGATGTTTTTTTTACTGGAAGGACCGTAAGGTCAGCTTTAGATGCTATAATGACTTTTGGAAGGCCTTTATCTGTAGAGTTTCTAACTCTTATAGAAAGAAGATTTACTCAGCACTTACCCATCAGAGCTGATTATATCGGTCAATCAATAGATACTATTAATGAAGAAAGAGTAAGTGTACATTGGAAAGAAGAGCATGGAGAAGATCAAATTTTATTAATTACACCAAAAAGCAAATGAAAGATTTAAGTGTAAACCATCTATTAGGCATAAAAAAATTAGCTGAAAAAGATATTCATCTCATTTTTCAAACTGCTGACAGTTTTAAAGAAATTATCAATCGCCCAATAAAAAAGGTTCCCACTTTAAGAGACATTACAATTGCCAATTTATTTTTTGAAAATAGTACTAGAACAAAACTATCTTTTGAGCTTGCAGAAAAGAGATTATCTGCAGATGTGGTTAATTTCTCAGCCTCTTCATCAAGTGTTAGTAAAGGTGAAACATTAATAGATACTGCAAATAATATTTTATCTATGAAAGTAGATATGATTATTATGAGACATCCTTTACCAGGAGCTCATGAATTTCTTGCCAGTAAAACAAATACTACTATTATCAATGCTGGAGATGGCACACATGAACACCCAACACAAGCACTATTGGACGCTTATTCAGTTAGAGAAAAATTTGGAAGTGTAAAGGGGAAGAAAGTTGCCATAATTGGAGATATTAAGCATTCTAGGGTAGCTTTATCGAATATTTTTGCTTTACAAAAATTAGGTGCAAAAGTTATGGTTTGTGGTCCAACAACATTAATTCCTAAGTACATAAATAAACTCGGTGTTTTAGTAGAACATAATTTATTAAATGCGTTAGAATGGTGCGATGTAGCTAATATGCTAAGAATTCAGTTAGAAAGACAAGATCTTCAATATTTTCCATCTATAAGAGAATATACCTCCTTATTTGGAATAAATAAAAATCTATTAAATCGATTAAATAAAAAAATAACTATTCTACATCCAGGACCAATTAATAGAGGAGTTGAAATAACTTCAGAAGTTGCAGATTCAGGACAGTCAATGATTTTAAATCAAGTTGAAAATGGAGTTGCAATAAGAATGGCTGTAATATACTTACTTGCTGGTAAAATAAATCGCATTTGAGTTTTATAATTTATATTAATTTTGAATAAAAAAGAAATCCAATGAATTTTAAAGTAGAGGATGTAAATCAAAAGAAATTAATTCGTTGTTCAAATGAAAAATTAGATACTATAATTTCTGCTGAGCTAAAATCTCAGTTTTTAATTTTAAGTAAATCTGGAAAAAATAATTTCATTCTTGATTTATCAAAGGTAAAATATTGTGATTCTAGTGGTCTAAGTGCCCTACTTGTTGGAAACAGGTTAGCTAAAGAAAATAATGGAAAATTAACTATATTTGGACTAAACCCGGCTGTAAAGAAAATTATATCTATTTCTCAACTCGATACAATTTTAAACATTGTATCTAACGAGAAGAATGCCCTTTAAACTATTTTCTATGAAAGGAATACTAATAATAATAATGATGACTGTCTCTAGTTTGTATTATTCTCAATGCACCCCTAATCCACTTTACACAGACTCCATTTTTGGCATTTGGCCTAACCCAATTGAAAACTTTGCTCCTGGAGATATTGATGTCGAATATACACAAATTATTGATTTTAAAATTCCGGATGGAAAAATTGACACCGATTTAATATCTGAGGATATTCCTATAGATAGTGCTTTTATTAAGTCAATAATTTTAAATAATGTTTCAAATCTTCCTCCTGGCTTATCTTATTCGTGTGATAATACAAATTGTACTTGGGAATCAGGAGCAGGTTGTTCAGAAATTTTTGGTACTCCAACACAAAATGGATCATACCAAATTTTACTCGAGCTTACCATAAATGCCGAAATAGAATTATTTGGAGCTTTAACAGAAATCCCTTACCCATATTCATTTGAAGGTTATTTTATAAATATAGGTCCTGTTGGAATTGAAAATTATAAAATTGCTAAAAATACGCTATTAATAGAATCTATAATTCCTAATCCATGTGATCAATCTGCTACTATACAATTTGTTTGTGGCCAACAGAAAGTCATTGAATTTAAATTAATAAATCTCTTAGGTGAAGTTATTGCTAGTCGCTCACTAAATTCTAAAAGAGGAATAAATAACATTACATTAAATACTTCGCAGTATAAAAAAGGTATTTATATGTATTCTATCTCTGATGGAAGAAATCTAAATAGTAAACGGTTAATTATCAATCATTAAAATTTGCTGATAATAACGTCTTTTTTTCTTGAAATTTGAAGTTACAATATTAGGCTCAGGTGGTGCTTTACCAACTGTTAAGAGAAAACCAACTGCTCAGTTTTTAAATATTCAAGATCGTTATTTTTTAGTGGATTGTGGAGAGGGCACCCAACTACAATTAAGAAAAAATAAATGCAAGTTTTTAAAAATCAACCACATATTCATAAGTCATTTACATGGTGATCATTATCTCGGTCTAATTGGTCTATTATCAAGTTTAAGTCTTTTGGGGAGGCGAAAAGATTTAAATATTTATGCTCCAAAAGAAATTAAAAAAATAATTGATGTTCATGAAGAAATTTTAGGTAAAGGATATGGATTTAGGATAAATTTAATAGCTCTTAACTTTATTGATCAAGAAGTCTTGTACAAGGATAATGTTTTAACCGTATACTCTTTCCCTGTTACACACTCAATTCCCTGTTGCGGTTTTCTGTTTAAAGAAAACCCAACAAAAAGAAAACTAATTAAAGAAAAAATTCTCCGTAAAAACTTCAATATTGAAACTCTTCAGAGACTTAAAAAAGGTGAAGATTGTGTCTTTGAAGAAGAAGAAATTAAAAATATTGAATATACTACTGACGGACCTAGGCAAAGGTCTTATGCATTTTGTGCAGATACTCAATATGATGAAAATATTGTTAAGTACATTTCAAAAACTGACTTAATTTATCATGAATCTACATTTTTAGAAAGCATGAAAAACAGAGCTAAAACAACCTTTCATTCTACTGCCTTAGATGCCGCTAAAATTGCAAAATTAGCAAATGTAGGTCAACTATTAATAGGTCATTTTTCTGCAAGATATAATGAGATTAAAGATTTTGAAATAGAAGCTAAATCTATTTTTTTAGATACTACAGCAGTAAATGACGGAGATGTATTTAATTTAGAAAATATGCGTAGATGAATAAATTAATTGTAAAAAAAACTGGTGATGGATCTTCAACTATTCACAATACTAAATTGGACGAAAATTACCACTCTACCTACGGAGCTTTACAGGAGGCAGTTCATGTATTTATTGAAAATGGATTAAAAAAAACAATCTCAAATTTTAAATCCTCTAACAGACTTGATATTCTTGAAGTTGGTTTTGGAACAGGTTTAAATTGTTTTTTATCACTTAAATATGCTTTATCTAAAAAACAAAACATAAATTATACTGGAATTGAATGCTATCCGCTAGATTTTGAAATATTAAATCAGTTAAATTACGCACTTTCAAATAATGAAAAAATAATGTTCGATGATTTACATCTATCAAAGTGGGGAGAATTAATTAACATCACACCTAACTTTAAATTAACCAAACTAAATATAAAATTTCAAAATTTTATTTCAGAAAATAAGTTTCATGTCATTTACTTTGATGCATTTGGTCCAAGAGTCGAAAAATTCTTGTGGCATATTGATGTATTTCGACAATGTTTCCAACTACTATATTATGGAGGTTCACTAGTTACTTACTGTGCAAAAGGACAAGTCAGAAGAGATTTGATTAGTTCGGGATTCAAAGTTGAAAGACTTCAGGGCCCACCTGGCAAAAGAGAAATGTTAAGAGCTGTCAAAAAATAAAATGATGGAATTTAAAGTTTCTTATTTCTTAATTTTAATTACTGCAGCTATATCTATTTATACCTTTAATAGATCTGAACTTAAAAATAATTTACTTTTTTCACCATACAGATATGTTAATGAAAAAAGAAAATGGATTATTATTACTCATGCATTTATCCATGCTGATTTTTTACATCTTTTCTTTAATATGTATGTGCTTTATATTTTTGCTCCATCTTTAGAAGCATATTTTAGCTATACATCCGAAATAGGTTATGTTTATTTCATATCCATTTATTTTTTAGGAATTATATTTTCTACTTTACCGTCAATAATTAAACATCATCAAAACCCTAATTACTTCAGTTTAGGTGCATCAGGCGCTGTTTCTTCAATTGTTTTTGCCTATATAATAATTTTTCCTTTGAGAGAATTAGGATTGATAATTCTTCCTGGAATTTGGATTCCTGGTTTTATTTTTGGTACAATTTATTTAATTTCTGAACATTTTTTAAGCAAAAAGCAATATTCAAATATCGCACATGACGCACACATTAGTGGTGCAATTTTTGGAATAATTTTTATTCTACTATATGATTTAAACAACTTTGAAAAATTTATTCAAGAAATTGGTTACTATTTCACAACATTTTGATATAATCATCAAGATATAGATATATTTGTGAGAATGAGTAAGATTTGTTTTAACGGAAATTTTTTAAATATTAATGAAGTTTCATTTGACGATGTGAAAAGAAGTTTTTGTTATGGCGATGGATTATTCGAAACTATTAGAATTGCGAATGGAAAACCCTTGTTTTTAACTTCACATTTTAAAAGGTTTTTTAATGGTTTAGACCAACTTAAAATAGATTATAGCTCTGTAAATGACTCAATTTTATCAGAAAAGATTAATCAACTAATTTTAATCAATAAACTTGAAAATGGTGGCAGAATAAGATTGTCTGCGTATCGTAGTGGTGATGGTGCTTACTTACCTAATTCAAATGTTACAAGTTATCTAATAGAAGCATCTCCAATTGTTGATAATTTATATACAACAAATGACACAGGTTATACTGTCGAAATTTACAATGAGATAGTCAAAAACTTTAATAAATTTTCTCTTTATAAAACTGCAAATTCTTTAGTTTATGTCATGGGTGCAATATTTGCAAAAGAAAACAACCTTGATGATGTATTTATTTTGAATGATAATGGAAATGTGATAGAGACTACAAATTCTAATATCTTTATTTCTAGTAACGGAGTACTTTATACCCCTCCACTAACAGATGGTTGTATTGGTGGTATAATGAGGATGAAGTTGATAAATTTAGCAATCTCTAAAGGGATTATAGTATATGAAAATAAGATGACACCTCAGCATTTAATGTCAGCAGATGAAATTTTATTTACAAATACAATTCATGGAATAAGGTGGGTTGGAAAATATAAAGACAAGAGATATTTTAATACGATGGCTAAAAGACTCAATACAGCATTGAATCAAGAAGTTTTTAATTATCAGAAGGATTTAATGGAAAATTAGCAATAGCCTTATATTTTCCTCCTTTTTTTTCTAGAACATTTTTCCATAGATTATCATTTTTAATAAAAACTTTTTCACTTTCAATGTCAGAAACAATCCATGAATCCGCTTTAATTTCATCCATTAATTGATTTTTTGACCATCCTGAATATCCAAGAAAGAATTTAATTTTTTTTTCGTCTAAAATGCCAAGATTTAAAAATTCTATAATTTGGTTAAAATCACCTCCAGTGTAGATGTTGTTTTCCAATTGAATAGAATTTTCTAAAGTGTCTCCCATTTGATGAATGTAAAATAAGCTGGTAGCATGAACAGGGCCACCATAAAAAACATCAATCTTGGGAAGGTGTTTATCGGGTATTATTTCATTTAGTTTCAAATTAAGTAAGTTATTTAATATGAAACCATAGGAACCATCATCATTATGATCACATAAATAAATAACTGATCTAGAAAAATGATCATCATTCATAAATGGTTCAGCAATTAAAATTCTACCACTCTTAGGGCTAAGTTTATTAGCTTTACTAATGTCAATAAAAGGAATATCCATTTAGTAAATCTAAAAAAATATGAATGATTACTTTTAAAGTTTAACTATAAAAAGATTAGTGAATTGCACTTCTCCAAGGAAGATTGGAACTTACCTCTCCTTCTTTTACAAGTATTTGCTCAACTCTTTGGTCAACTTCATTTTCCTTAAAATAACATTTAGCCATATTGATAAATGAATCAATGTGCTCTAACTCTTGAAGATGAAGGTTCTTATAAAACTTTGCTATTTTTTGATCCTCAACTACTTTACTAATTAACTTAAATCTTTCTGAACCTCTTAGTTCAGCAACTGAGGCAATAATAAGTCTATCCATAAATAATTGATCTCTATCAGATCTTACAATTGACATTAGACCTTTTATATAGGGGTCTTTTTGAAATACACCATTGAGCTCATTTCCTCTGTACCTTATTAATTCGTACACTTGCTTAAAATGTAGTAGCTCTTCAACAGAAATTTGTATTAATTCATCAATAATTTTTGTCCGATCTGGATATTTAGCAATTAATGAAAGACACATATTGGCTACTTTTCTCTCAGCATCAGCGTGATCTTGAAGAAAACAATCAATATCTTTAACTGCATTTTCTGCCCACTCTATGGGAGTAATATATTTAAGTTCTAATTTCATTTTAAATTCTTTTCCAAAAATAGGGAGTTAATAATAAACATACCGTAAATAGCTCTAAGCGCCCCATTAACATAAGAACTGACAATATCCATTTGGCTAAAACAGGTAAATGATAAAATGAAGCAGAAGGTCCAACAGTACCAATACCAGGACCAACATTTCCAATAGCAGAAGCTACTGCGCTTATTGATGTTAAAAAATCAACTCCTATAAAAGTTAATATTAGTGAACCAACAGTAAAAATAAATAGATATAAAAATATAAAAGCCAATAAGTTATAAGTTATTTGTCCTGAAACAGACTTACCATTTAAAATTAAGGGTATTATCGCCTTTGGATGTAATCTTCTTTTGAATTCTAAAAGACTATTTTTAATTAAAAGTACAATTCTAACAATTTTAATTCCACCACTCGTACTTCCAGCAGATGCTCCAGAAAATAATAATAGAAAAAAAACAAAGCTTAAAAATGATCCCCACAATGTGTAATCAGCTGTTGCATAACCTGTTGTAGTAATTATCGATACAACTTGAAAACTAATTGCTCTAAATGAATTGAGTAAACTAGAATTATTTACAGTAAGAAAATGAAATAAAGAGAGGGCAAAAATAACAATAGATAGCGCAGAAATATACCATTTAAATTCATCATTTTTAATAAGCTTTTTAAACTTTAATTTTAATCCAAAATAAATTAAAGTGAAGTTAGTTCCAGCAATAAACATAAAAACAATTATCACGGTTTCAACCCATGGATTTTGAAAAGCAGCAATACTATTTTGTTTTGTAGAAAATCCACCTGTGGATGTAGTGGTTAAAGCATGATTTATTGCGTCAAAAAAATCAAGTCCTAAAAAAAGTAAAATAAATGTTTCTAATGTTGTAAGTCCAAAATATATAATCCAAAGTCTTTTTGCTGTTTCTTTTATCCTCGGGTGTATTTTATCTTTTGTTGGACCTGGAGCCTCCGCTACAAAAAGTTCCATACCTCCAATACCTAATAGAGGCAAGACTGCAATTGTTAAAACAATAATTCCCATACCTCCGATCCATTGTGTCATACTTCTCCAAAATAAAATACTTCTTGGAAGTGATTCAATATCATTAAGTATGGTTGATCCAGTAGTGGTGAAACCTGACATTGTTTCAAAAAATGCGTCTGTAAAATTGGGTATACTTCCAGATATTATATAAGGAAGAGAACCAAATAAACTCATACAAATCCATCCACCAACAACAATTAAATAACCATCTCTTTTTTTTATTTCTGCATTTTTCTCAGTTTTTGTACTTAACCTCATTACTGTTCCAAATAAAATAGTAATACTAGAGCAGATTAAAAAATCCCAATGTAAATCTTGTGTGTAATCATAATACCATGCAAATGGGATTGAAAAAATCATGAGAGTCCCATTTAATAGAACTAATGTTCCAATTACATAGGTTATAACTGCACTGTTAAATAACCCCTTTCTATTGAAAAAATTGCTCAATTGCTTTTATTGATTCAGTAAGTGAAAAAACTATGGTTTTATCGTTTTCCATGAGTTGAAAATTTCCAAAAGGAATTATTGGTAGACCATCCCGAATTACTCCAGCAATATTTGAAGTTGTAGGAAATTTAAGATCCTTAATAGGTGCTTTAGTAACTTTAGAATTTCCTTTTACTACAAATTCAATAATTTCTGCATCAACTCCATGAAGATTGGATACCGAAGAAACATTGCCTTTTCTTACAAATTTAAAAATATTGCTTGCAGCTATTATTTTTTTATTAATTAATGTGTCAACTCCAATAGATTGTGAAAGATGGATATAATCAAAATTTTCAATTCTAGCTATGGTTTTTTTAATACCATGTTTTTTACCTACCAAAGATGACATAATATTCATTTCAGAGTCTGCAGTTACTGAGATTAATGCATCCATTTCAGTTAATCCTTCCTCCTCTAGTAATTGAACATCATGTCCATCCATATTAATAACAAGAGTTTTGCTAAGTTGACTTGCAATTTCTTCACATTTTTCTTTATCTTTTTCAACTAGTGTCACGCGATATTGTTTCTCTAAAATACCAGCTGTGTAAACACCAATTCTGCTTCCTCCTAGTATCATAATATCTTTTACTTTAAAATTTTCTTTTCCGCAAATTCTAATAATTTCCTCTGTAGATTCTTTTAGAGAAATAAAGTATATAATGTCATTTTCTTCAAAAACAGTGTCGTTTTTAACTAATAATGTAAAGTCATTTCGGTGCAAGGCAAGTGGCTTAAAAGTTAAGTTTGGATTTAATGCCGCTGTTTCTCTGACTGATTTATTGATAAGAGGCGAACCTTTTGATAATGAAATTCCAAAAACTGTTAACTTTCCATTTTCAAATTCCAAATCGTCAGTGAAAGATGCTTGATTGATCAATCTTTCAATTTCAAGCGTAGCAAGGTGAGTAGGTGAAATTAAAGTGTCAATTCCTAATTCATTATAAAAATGCTCTTTATTTTCCTTAATAATATTTACATCATTAATTCTTGCAATTGTTCTCTTAGCTCCTAATTTTTTTCCTAATATACATATTAACATATTTGTTTCTTCACTTGATGTTACAGCAATTAATAAATCACATGTACTTATTAATTTTTGTTCCATAATTTCAACAGATTTTGCATCTCCTGAGATTGTAAAAACATCAATTTGTGAAGAGATTGCTGATAACCTTTCTTCGCTCTCATCAAGAAGATAAATATCATGAGATTCAGATGCTAATAGTTTAGCTAAATGAGAGCCAACATCTCCAGCGCCTGCAATAATGATTTTCATTTTTTTTTAACAAATATAAATAGTCTTTGATACAAAAGGGGGGTAGTGAATCAACTAATTATAGGAAAATAATATAAATCTTGTTTTTTGTGCATTCAATACCATTATTTTATTAATCATATTTACTATTTTTTAAATTTGCGAAAAATATTTTTATGTCTGAAATAAAGTTTGGAACGGATGGCTGGAGAGCAATAATTGCTAAAGATTTTACCGTTGAAAATGTTGTTAGAATTACACTCGCCACTGCAGATTGGATATTGAAAAATTTTAAAAAAAACCCCTCAGTTGTGATTGGTCACGATTGTCGTTTTGGTGGTAAATTATTTGTTGAAGCAGCTGTTAAGATTTTAGTTAAAAAAGGAATTAAAGTTTACATGGCAGATTCGTTTATTTCAACACCAATGGTTTCATTAGGAACAAAAGAACTAAACGCTTCTTTAGGAATTGTAATTACTGCGAGTCATAATCCGCCCAGTTATAATGGTTATAAATTGAAGGGTCATTATGGTGGTCCATTGACAACTAACAAAATTAAAGAAGTTGAAAATCTTATTCCTTCTAAGTCTAACATTAATTTAAGCGAGATAAATATTGAACAATTCAAAAAAAATGGAAATATTCAAGTGGTTGACTTAGAGGAAATGTATATTCAAAAAGTAAAAGCTTCATTTGATATTGAATCCATTAAATCCTCTGAAATGCATTTTGCATATGATGCTATGTATGGTGCAGGTCAAAGTGTTATGAAGAAGCTATTTAATGATATGACTTTTTTGCATTGTGAATATAATCCATCCTTTATGGGTCAAGCACCAGAACCTATTGCAAAAAATTTAGTTGAGTTTTCAGATTTAATTAAGAAACATAACGGAATAGCTGCTGGTTTAGCTACAGATGGTGATGCAGACCGAATTGGATTATTTAACTCAAAGGGTGAATTTATTGATTCTCATCATATAATTCTTCTTTTACTTTTATACTTACACAAACATAAAGGCGCTGAAGGTAAAGTTGTAGTTGCAGCGTCAACAACTCCAAGAGTTGGTAAACTTGCTAAAAAGTTTGGACTTTCTTACGATATGGTTAAAGTTGGGTTTAAATATATTGCTCAACAAATGATTGATGAAGATGTTTTAATTGGTGGAGAGGAATCAGGGGGTATTGCTATTAAAGGGCACATTCCAGAAAGGGACGGAATTTGGATGGGATTAGTCATATTTGAATATATGGTAAAATCTGGAAAATCGTTAGATTTTTTAATTAAAGAAGTTTATGAATTAGTTGGAGAGTTTAAGTATTGGAGAGATGATTTACATTTAACAGAAAGTCTTAAAACAGAAATTATTGAAAACTGTATTAACGGAAATTACCAATCATTTGGATCTTATCAAATTAGAGAAGTAGAAAAGATAGACGGTTTTAAATTTATTTTAGGAGACGATGAATGGTTAATGATTAGACCGTCGGGAACAGAACCAGTTTTAAGATGCTATGCTGAAGGAAAAACACTTGATGATGCTAAATCAATTCTAAAAGCTTGTAAGCAAACTATGGGATTAATTTAGACCCAAAATGTTTTTGTTCTCGGGGTGTTTCACAGTGTAATTAAAGTTCTTTTTAAGAATTTGAGAAGAATTTATATTCAAATTCCATAAAAGTTTTCCAGTTCTTTTATCAAAAATTGCATCAGATTTTTCTGTTAACTCAATAGAAATAGATTTATTATTTGAAATTGGTATTTGATCAATTAATTTGAGATTAACTGAATCACTTTTATTATTTTTTATGGTAATTTCATAATGTCTTTCTATTTTAATTTTGTCTCCTATTTTAACTTCAGAGCTAAACTTTTTAAGTATTTTTCTTTCAACTTGTATTGTTGCATCTCTTCCAAGAGAAAGGTCAATAATTGGAAGTGTAGATAATGGGTCTAAATAAGTTTTTCCAATGGATTTGCCTTTAAAGAAAACTTGTCCATTTCCTGCCAAAAAGTTTTGATTTGCAATAGTTTTGAAGTGACACATTAAAAATACATCATTATCAACTTTAGTATAACAGTAGAAATCATAAGTTGCAGCTAAACTTACTTTTTTTATATCTATCAAAATAGGATCTCTTTTTGATGAAATAGAATAGGGGAGGTCTATCTTATATTCAATTTGTGTACCGTTGAAATTAATTGATGTAAAATCAGATGAAGAAGAAGATGTTTCTAACTTTGATGATATTTTATCACTGTTACTATAAATATCTTCAGAAGAATAGTTTTTAACAACTCGTGGCTTCTCAGGCTTGTTTTTCATAGGATAGCCAAAAGTTAATTCTTTTGGATTAAATAATGGTGCAATATTGGATTGGTTTAAATTTCCAGTTGAAAGAGACAATTTTACATTTTCCCAATTTTCATTAGAGTTTTGGTACACTTTTGCCTTGTATGTTAAATCAATTGGAGAACCAATTTCTTTTGATCTTATATCGTAAAAAGGGGTCCACCCTGCATTATTAATATTGTAGCTAAGATCAAAATCATAAATACCTTCAGATTTGGAAGTTAGTTGAACAATGACATTACTGTATTGATTATTGGCTTTTTGATTAATACTATTAATTTGTTTTTCTATTTTTTTTATTATATTTTTTGTATTCTCGAGCTGTTGTCTTGTAGAAGATAGGTTTGATTCAATGTCAAGCATCCTTTCTCTGAAGTAGGTAGTTAAGTCCATTAAATCATCAATAATAAATTCTTTTGAAAGTTTCAGCACATTTTTATTTTGATCAAGTAAATCTTTTTCTTGAAGGAATACTTCAATTTTAACTGTTTCATTTCTTGCAATTTCTTTTAATTGAAATAAACTATCTTGAAGTGCTATTATTTCATCTGATAATGGATTAGCTCCTAAAAAATTCATTTGTTTTTGAACCGAATTAATAATTACATCACCAGAAAATATTTTGATTTGAATTGACTCGTTAATTAGCGATGGGGAAACATTTCTTATTACAAGGCTGTTAGCACCCTCTTTAACTTTTATTTTACCAATTCTTTCAATATTGGCACCTTGATTAAAAATAGTAACATGCTTTAATGAGGCATCATTGTAAATGATGTTTAATTGAGTATTTGCATCAAAGACAATTAAAACCGTCAAAAAAAAGAAGAGTAATTTTTTCATAATATAATTTTAATAACTTATTCCAAAGTTAATGCCAAAAGTTTAAATATACTTAACTTTGTTATATGTTGAAACCACTAATTTTAATTACCAACGACGATGGTTATAATGCAAAAGGAATTAAGGCTCTAGTTGACGCTGTAAAAAACATTTCAGATGTCTTTTTAGTTGCACCTGATAGACCTAGATCTGGGATGGGTCATGCAATTACCGTAAACGAACCCATAAGATGTTTTGAGCTTGATTGCTTTGATAATATTAAAGCTTACAGCTGTACTGGAACTCCAGTTGATTGTATTAAAATGGGGTTTTATTTGCTCGGTGAGAAATCTCCTGATTTAATCCTATCAGGAATTAATCACGGCTCAAATGTAAGTACAAACGTTTTATACTCTGGCACAATGTCAGCTGCTGTAGAGGGTGCCCTAGATGGAATTCCAAGTATTGGCTTTTCATTAACTACACATTTACCTGATGCTGATTTTTCAACAGCCATTAAATATGTTAAAATAATAACAAAAAAAGTATTAGATAATAGTTTAAAGAAAGGGGTGTGTCTCAATGTTAATATACCTAATGTTAAAACTGAATTAGTCAAGGGTTTAAAAGTTTGTCGTCAAGGAAGAGCTTTCTGGGATGATACTTTTGATAAAAGAACAGATCCATTGGGAAATGAATATTATTGGTTGACTGGTTCTTTTTCTTCAAAAGAACAAGCAGATAACACAGATATCAATTATCTAAAAAATAATTATGTAACCATAGTTCCAACTCAGTTTGACATGACCTGTTACACTTCCTTAGATGAGTTAAAAAAATGGAGTTTTTAATTATGAAAAAACATTGGTATCACAAATACAATAAATTTAATACCGGAATGATTAGTGGTATTTTATTCCCTTTTATTGGATTTTTTATAAGTTTTTTAATTATTGGTGGAGAAAGTTTTAGTACTTTTTGGGAGATTTTTTTGAAGGATGCAAATATTTATAAATCTGAGGTCCAAGATTTTTACAAGGAGACAAGGCAAAATGTTTTGATGTTTTGCTTAATGTCAAATTTACTTTTATTTTACTTTTCATTCTTTCTATTTAAGATCGATCAATTTTCAAAAGGTTTAGTTTTTATTACTTTAATTTTGGCAGCTATTAGTATGTTGTTTATTTACTAGTTTATGAAATATTATATAATAGCAGGTGAAGCATCAGGTGACCTTCATGCTTCTAATATTATTAAACAAATTAAGTTACAAGACTTTAAAGCTGAATTTAGGGGGTGGGGCGGTGATTTAATGGAATCTGAAGGGCTTATGTTGGTAAAACACTATAAAAATCACAATTACATGGGGTTTTGGGAAGTTATCAAACATTTAAAAACAATACTTTTAAATCTAAGACTATGTAAAAAAGATATTATTGAATACTCACCCGATGCACTAATTTTGATAGATTTCCCAGGGTTTAATTTGAGAATTGCAAAACAATTTAGTTCAAGTTCATTCCCTATTTTATACTATATTGCTCCTCAAGTATGGGCATGGAAAGAGAATAGAGTAGGTCAAATAAGAAAATTCATTACTCAACTTTATGTAATCCTTCCATTTGAAAAAGAATTTTTCAAAAAACATGACATTCAAGTTAAATATGTTGGTCATCCATTAGTTGGTCATGTTGATGATTTTATTGAATCTAAGGCTTTAAATAATAAAGATTTTTTAGAAAAATATTCACACAATCAGAAACCAATAATTGCATTATTACCAGGAAGTAGGAGACAGGAGATTTTAAAAAAATTGCCTGTTATGATTAAAGCAACAAAAAATTTTAGTGAAAATTATTGTGTATTAGTTGCTGGAATCAAAGACTTTGAAGAAGATTATATAAACCTAATAAATAGTGATAAAAATATTTCGGTTATTTATAACGATACTTATAATCTTTTGAATAATGCCTACGCAGCCCTGGTTACATCTGGAACAGCTACACTTGAAACAGCTTTATTTAATGTTCCTCAGGTTGTATGTTACAAAACAAGTTGGATATCTTACTTAATTGCTAGATCATTAGTGAAAATAAAATTTATCTCTTTAGTTAATCTAATTTTTGATAAGGAAATTGTTAAAGAGCTTATACAGAGTGATTTAAATGAAAAAAAACTTTCTAAAGAGTTAGGCAAAATATTAGATCCTAAAGTGAGAACTCGATTACTAAGAAACTATAATGAATTAAAGAATATTTGTGGAGGAAGAGATGCTAGTAAACTTACTGCAATTGAGATGTTAAAAACTATTGAGCTAAGTAAATCAAATTAAAATTAATACTTTATAAGTTTACAGGGTATATGAAAAGATTTATAAAGATAATTATACTTTCTTTACTCTCAATAAATTCATCAGCTATTGATTTCAAAATAGGATTATTAAGAAATATTAATCTTCAAAGTGTTAATATTTCTGCTTCAAAGAGTTCCTTTAAATTGATGGAAGGGATGAACGAATTGTTTGATTTGAAAGAGGGTGAACAAATTAAAATTTCAATACTTAACAATAAAATAAAGTTAAATTTCAATGGTAAGTTAGTAGGAATTTATGATACATTAAAGTTATTGAAAATAAGTAATGACACCTCTGTTTTTTCAATTCAAGGGGACATACCAAATTTTAACAAAAGATCTTACTATGATGAATTAAGCGTTTTCAATCACAACAAATTTCTTACACTGGTAAATCTTGTAGATTTTGAAAATTATATTGTTGGAGTATTAGAGTCAGAAGTCGGTTTAAATAGATCAAAAGACTTTTATAAAGTTCATGCTGTAATCAGTAGAACATATGCATTAAAAAATCAATACAAATTTATACACGAAGGTTTCAATTTAACAGACTTGGTAAATTGTCAAGTTTACAAGGGTAATATGTACAAAAGCAACAGAATTATTAGTGCTGTAAACGAAACTAAAAATCTAATTTTAGTTGATGAAAATATGGACTATATAACTGCTGCATACTTTTCAAATAGCGGCGGTCAGACCAATAATGTTGAAGACGTATGGTTAAAGGCTTTGCCTTATTTAAGAAGTATATATGATCCATATTCTGCAGAAGGTAACAATTATAAATGGGAAAAGAAAATCAATAAAGAAAAGTGGCTAAGGTATTTAGTTGATAATTTTAATTTTCCAATTGATGATTCTGTTGCTTTAAATAGTGCATTAAATTTTAAACAAGAGATAAGACACAAATATTTAATTGATTGGGTTTATCAAATACCACTAACTAAGATTAGAAATGATTGGAATCTAAAAAGCACTTTTTTTAGTATTTATGAAAACGATAACTATTTGACTTTTAAAGGTAAAGGATTTGGACATGGTGTTGGTTTATCACAAGAAGGAGCTATGAAAATGATTGACCTAGGTTACGGATTTCTCGACGTTCTAAGATTTTATTATACTGATGTGCATTTAATTGACATGCGTATGCGTGACTTTTATATTATTGATTAAATCTAAATAGGAAGGTGTCGTTTTACTTTGGTTAACATAATATTAATTATAAGACAAAACTGGGTAATCCCAAATATATAGGATATTTACGTTTAAATCATTATAATTCATATTATGTCATATCTTCGCCTAATCGCCCAGGTAAATAGCCCACACATGCCGTCTCTTTCTTTTAATTATTTCGTACAATCGTACAATAAATTATTTTCACGCGATTCTTAGGAATCGTTTTGATCTTATAATTAGCCGTTATGTTAAATAGCCGCCTCGGCTAAATCCCTAATTTGTTTTACAAATTCTTTTGTAGAAAAATTACAAAAGCATTTTCAGGCTCAAAGCATACGCATTGCCACCCGCAAAAGGTTTTATTTTTCCCGCCCACAAAACTTTCATATTTGGAGAAATATTCAAGAAAAATTCTTTACTGAGATTCTCATGAATTGCCATCACTATATGAGTATTCGCAAATTCGTCATTCTTCCTCAGTTTGCAATACACATGTATGCCAGCCCGATAAGATTGATGTATGTTCATTTTTGCCATGATGCAAAAACGAACCAAAAAAATCTAGTCCGATCAATACTTCCACTCTTTCTGTATAAATACAAGTAATAAATGATACTTTTTGTATGTAGACTTTTTGTATGCAATTTAGTTATTTTGACTTCATGAAAGAACAGATACTACTTTCGTTTGGAAAAAGAATTAAAGAACTACGATTAGAAGCGAAATTAAGCCAAGAAAAGTTTGCAGAAATATGTGGGTTTCATAGAACATATATTGGGATGATAGAAAGAGGCGAAAGAAATCCATCATTAAAAAACATGCAAATTATATCTAAATCCATAAACAAAAGTCTTTCGGAATTATTAAAAGATGTATAATGAGTGCGAGAAAAAACATACATTCCTATCTCTTAAAGAATGGAATTAAAAAGTATTCTGGTGACGAACTTAGAGAAGTTGGAAAGATTAGTGATTGGGCTAGAACAATTAGGCAACTTAGACAAGATGAGATAATTATCTATGACTATTCCAAAGCTGATAATACCTACAATATAACTTTTATTGGTGAATATAGGTCTGGAACAAAGAGAACTGGATTATCTACAAAGGATCGATACCGTATAAGAAATCGAGATGGTCATAGATGTCAATCATGTGGTAAGGGCGTAAATGATGGTGCCAAACTACATGTTGATCATAAAATACCTGTTGAATGGGATGGTTCAAATAATGATGTTAATTTATGGACATTATGTTCAGATTGTAATTTGGCTAAACGAGCTTTTTTCAAAGATGATTTTGATTCTGAGATTATGAAATTGGTTTATAAAGAAAAAAGTGGATACCAGCGATTAAAAGTTCTTTTTGAAAAATCACCAAATAAAAAGTTCACACCTTCAATTCTTCAAGGCATTGCTGGTATTCGTGATTGGACAAGAGCAATTAGATTAATAAGGGATAAAGAAAAAATTAATATTACTTGGTTTAAAGCAAACGAGGAATATCCTAATGGCTATTATTCAAATATTTAATTATTTTCTTAGCTGTTGCCTGTATAGCAGGTACCGCAACTGAATTTCCAAATTGTTTATATGCTTGGCCATCTGAAACTACAATTTTATACGTATCAGGAAAACCCTGTAATCTTGCCCATTCTCTTGGTGTCATTTTACGTACTCCTTCCCTATTAACTAGCCCTTTTATTTTTGTTACAGGTGTAAAATTAGTTAACCTGTCATCTAAGAGCAAATTTCTCTCTCTTCCCATTCCACCACAAACAACAGCGTTTGCCGTACCATTATAAGGGATTATTTCATATCCAAACCCATTGCCTTTACTTGCGTGTCTTTCTTTATGGTTTTTAAGCGTTTTAAGATATTGTTTTGAAAGGTAATACTTAACCGAAACTTCTTCCTCTTCTAGAATATCACTAAGCACTTTCTTTTTGTTAGTTGCTTTAGGGTATTTGAATTCAGTTATACCAAGATCTTTTCTAAATCCTACAATAAAGATACGTTCTCGATTTTGTGGAACTCCAAAATGTTTAGCATTTAGGATTTCTGGTTCTGGCACATAATACCCAAGATCATTCCTTAGTACATTAAGTATGGTGTCAAGTGTTTTACCTTTGTCGTGACTTCTAAGGCCTTTTACATTCTCAAGAAAGATAGCTTTTGGCTTTTTCTTTTTAATAATCTCAGCGACATCAAAAAACAATGTCCCTCTTGTATCTTCAAATCCAGCTCTTTTACCCGCAATAGAGAAAGCTTGACAAGGAAAACCAGCGCATAATAAATCAAACCCATTTGGCACATAATCCTTGGTAGATTTTTTTGTAATGTCTCCAAATGGTATTTCTCCAAAATTGGCTTCGTAAGTTTGTTTAGAGTATTTATCCCACTCACTTGTAAATACACATTTACCTCCTAAGTTTTGTAATGCCATTCTAAAGCCACCGATTCCGGCAAATAAATCTATAAACTTAAACTTTGGCTTCTTTGGTGCAGGAAAAGGAACATCAATCCTGTTATTAAATAAGTAATATTGTAAAGCTTCTTCAGCAACTTTATTAGAAACCGTTTCTTTTGGATTTTTATATTCTAGGACTTCTTTAACAAAACCAATTGCATCCTTTTTATAGAATTGAGACACTCCGTTCTTATGATTATGCAAATAATGAGTAAAAGCTGCAGTTCCAGCGTCAGCTGTTGCACCTACTTTTTTAATATCTTCAATACTTATATTCGCTTCCAGTTTCATTTAGTTAGTCTGCTAATTAATACGTAATTTAAAAAGTCTATTCAACATTAATCAGAGAAGAATGAATTTGTTTTTACTCACTTTTCAACAATCATACACATTTGGTTACGTACCTACACCAAAAGTATTCTATTTCTGCTACGAATTAACATAAGTGTAACGTAAATTATTTACGTTTAAAGAATTTTTAAGAGTCCCCTACCCTTTTATGAAGTCTTTGTGGAATTGTGCTGTACGCAAAATAAAACCTTTTTCCTAAGGCTAAGTAACATAACGCAATACATTACAAGCTTGAAACTGCTCTTATAAAATTATTTTAATATTAAAATACACCGACAATTTAGAGCAGTTCTGGTATTTTTTGCTTCATTAGTCCTATATTTTGAATAAAATAAAAAAATTACTAATTATTTTCTTTGAGATTTGGTACACGTAAACCTTTAGGAATTTCTTCTTGTATCCATGGAGATTTTTTTCCTTCCATTTGTGTTCTAAATTTATCGTATTTCTTTTTTGAAATTTTTCCTTCTTTACTCATTTTTTCAAACATTTTTATTTTTTCTATTGTAGAAAGTTTTTTTGCAGGTGGTGATTTAGTAACTAATTTGATAGTTTGATTTTTTGCTTCCTTATTGGTAAATGTATGAATGTATGGTGTATCTCCGACGTATATATTATTTATAAATACTTTAGCGCCTTTTGGATCACTATATATAGTGGTTGTGTAACTGCAACTTGATAAAACACTTAAAAATAATATTACTTTAATAATGGAACTAAAAAAATGAGTAAACATATATAGCATGGAATTTATTCAATTTCAAAAATAAATAAAAATTGACTTTTAACAGTTATTATCTATTATGTAAAAGCACATTAATCCAATTATGAGAATGAAGTAAAGTAATGTCTAAATAAAATAATAAAAGTTAAAACTCTTTGGGTAAGTTTTAAAAAATATATCCAGTCTAACTTAAAGAAAAACCTAAAGTATGCTTTTAAATATTCTTTTTAATATAAATAGTTATAAGAATTAGGCTGACCAAGAAAAACAAAGAAGAGCTTCAGAAGCATATACACTATTAGGACACTCGGGACTTTTAAATTTTGAACAATTTCCGCAGTTTGAATTTTTAGAGAGCGACTTTTTGTAATTGTGATCACTACAATAATTATCGAGATTTACATTAAAATTGTGTTTGCTACAAGAAATAGAGTCAGTTAGGTTTTCACAATTAAAACATACATTGTTTGATGAAATGGACATGATTAAAATATTTATGTTTAATAAATTTATGAAAAAACTAAACAAATAAAAAAATGTGAGTATTATTTAGAGTAATTTATTTTAATTCTAAATAAATCGTTTTGACTTCCTTTTAAAAAAGACAATATGAATAAGTTGGCAACTATAAAAAAACTAAACTCAAATTTTTTACATTCTAATACGTTTATGTTGATTTAACTTAAGAAAAGCTGCTATTGCCTATTCTTTATTAACCTTAATTCATCGAATATGTGTGGACTATAGATTTTTAAGAAATAAATTCCATCAGGGTAATTTAAAAGTGATAAAGTACGTTTATTTCCTTTAATAATTAATCTTCCACTAAGATCATATACTTCATAGTTTATATTCCCATTAATACCGTAGGTTATTATTGTAAATTCTCCATTTGAAGGATTTGGGTAAGCATTTATGAAATAAGAATCATGATTAAAAACACCTGTACTATTTAAAATATTAACATTAAAACTAACAGTATCACTAAAACATCCATTACTACTCGTTTCAATGACACTAACTAAACCATTTGCCATTGTATCCCACTGGATAGTAATTAAACTATCACCCTGGGGTGATGTTATTTCTCCATTTTCTACCATCCAATAGTAATACGAATCATTGTTTCCAGAAACATAATATTGATTAGTTGATAAAATTTCTGAAATGCTATCTCCATATATTTCAGGATTTAAAGGAATATTGGCTGTGTCAATGCTAAAAGTTGTATCTAAAAAACAATTTGTTAGATCCGAAACAACTAAATTATATGTTCCAGCTGCTAAATTCTCCAAGCTAGATGTGTTTTCTCCACTAGCCCAAACATAGCTAAATGGTGGAATCCCTCCACTAACTACACCTCCCCAAATTGTACCATTATTTTGTCCCTCACAAATAAAGTCACTAACGTAATACGAAATCTCTATTTTTTCAGGTGAAGACACAGAAGCAGTTTCTGAAACTTGACAATTATTCGAATCAGTTACTGTTAAAAAGTAATTTCCACTAGTTAGGTCATTAATTACTTGAGTGTTTAACCCATTGTCCCAATTAAAAGTATAAGGACTGCTACCCCCCGAAATATTCGCTAAAATTGAACCATTAGCTAATCCGAAACATGTTTCATTTTCGATAGTAAAGTTAATTTCAGGGGCATTTTGAGCACTTAAACTTACAAAACCTGAGCTTGTGCAACCGTCAGATCCAGATACAGTTATATTAAAAATCCCCTGAGAAAGATCACTTATTGTTGCTGAGTTATTTCCACTATTTTCCCAGTTATAATCATATGGGGATATTCCGCCAATTGCATTAGCTGTTAATTCTCCATCCTGAGCACCACATCCTGAAGGATTTGTAATAATGTATTCAATTGAAATTGCATTGGGTTCCAAAACTTCAATGGACTCAGTTACAATACAACCATTTGAATCAGTAACAGTTAATATGTAAGTTCCAGACGAAATTCCATCAATAGATAAAGTATTTAGACCATTATTCCAATTGTATAAATAAGGCTCTACTCCACCTATAACACTAACGTTAATTGCTCCATCATTTCCGTTAAAGCAACTAACGTTTGCAATACTATCAATAATAATTTCAGGTGATTCAGAGGAATTAATACTATTTGAACTAGTTATTGAACAACCTATTGAATCTGTAATTGTAACAGAATATAAACCCAACGATAAATTATCAATTGAAGAAGTTGTCAAACCATTATTCCAAACATATGTGTAAGGATAATAACCTCCACTAACAGTTGCTGTTGCAACTCCATCATAAGATTGACATTCATTGGGCTCTGTTACAGAAACAGTAACTGATAACTCATCAGGTTGTTCTATATTTATTGATTCGGTTGCTAAACAACCATTAGCATCACTTAATGTAATTTCATAAAATCCGCTTGATAAATTTTCTATATTTTGTGTTATAGAACCATTACTCCAAACATATGTGTAAGGCTCAGTTCCTCCATTAATTGTTATTTGAGCAGTTCCATCGTTACTTTGAAAACAACTAAGATCAGTTACATTTACATTGACTTCGGGTTTGTTGGTTATCATAGTTAAATCCAATTGTATAATACTATCACAGCCAAGAATCGACTGAAAAGTATATGTTGCAGAGTCATTACTTTGATAATAATCATTACCATCTATCCAAGTAAATATACTATCACATGTAACAATTGAATCTTTATGTAATGTTGTATTGCCTACAGTAACAAATGCTTCACTTCTTAAAGATTTACAATTGGTCACAAAAGAACTTGAGAGATTATCAATTGCATAATTAACTCCTGAAGGAGCATAAAAGTTAACTCCGCCAATAGAAGAACTGAATTGAAATAAACCTTGCGACTCATCATTAATAAAAAGTTGTCCTAAACCATTATCAATATCTAAGGCAAGTGAAATGTTAAACCAAATCCCAGGTCCAGGATAAGTTCCAAATAATCCGCTATTGGTTTGACCTTCAATCACACTAACAGTATCATTAATAAATACAACTTCAAATGCCCATCCAACTCCAGCAATTGGATCTGTCTGAAAATTAAAATACCCAATACTACCTACGTTCATATCCATTTCAAAAGTAAGTATACCATTATTCATTGATTCATTGGATAAGGGAAGGACAATGTCGTCCCCTTCAATAAAAACAAGCGAATTATTTCCATTAGCAGCTGTGGTGTCCGAAATTTGAGCGTCATCATCTCCTCCTCCATCAGGGCCAGAATTCCATGCTTCCCAAACTTCTGAAGATTGTGCAATAGAATCTCCAGGAATATAACTTTCAAAATCATCATTAAATATCTCTAAAACTGCTCTAGATTCAGCGAAATAAGAATTAGAAACAGTATCAGATATTTCAAGTTTATCTCCATAACCTTGAATGTTACCTAAATTAAAAGAATCATACCAAATTGTAAATGACGATGATGGTGTTACATATATTTGGGTAGTATCTCCCAAACAAATTATACTGCTTGAAGTTTCAGGAGTGTTTGGAGATTGTGTACTTAACCCTATTGTAAATATACTATCATTTTCGTTATAAATATCTGATGTTAAATTACAAGCTAAAATAAATTCATATTGACCAACAATACTCATGTCAACAGTATTTGTAAATACATATTTTAATGTGTCATTTGGATTTAATGTATCATTAATCGTTTCCGTTATTTCAATCCCGCTGTTAACTTGATATGATAAGGAAAAGCCAGATTCTTGAGCTATTCCTAAATTTGTTACCCAAATTTCGATTACTTCATTATTAGTTAAGTCACAACCATTAGGAACTATAGAGTTGATAACCTTCAAATCATTTTCAGGACATAAACCATAAACTGTAGAATTAATTATTGTGTCATCATTTAAAAACCCACTTTCAAATATTACCGATCCTCCCCCATCAAGTATTTGAAAAGATATTTCTTCTGGATAAGAACCAGGTATAAAGTTTGATATCTGAATATTGTCACCTTCTTGTGCTCCAAATACTAAACTACCTTCATTTCCATTTTCAGATCCTGAAATATCAATAGACCCTGAGTTGATAACCATAATGCCGTTCACTGCAATATCAATCGAACCTCCGTTCCAACCATCTCCATAAGAGTCATACATTTTTATAGTATGTAAACATCCATAGTCATCAGGATATACTGTTGAAAATGAAAATGGACCTTCCCAACTTGTTCCACAAAATGATTGAACATAAAAATCATAATTTGTTGCTTGAGTTAATCCAAAAATAACAATAGAATCACTACTTATTGTTTGTGATGTAATAGAATATGGGTCTTGGCCCTGTTCAACTACAACATAATTCCAAGAATTTATTGATGAGTTTGTATTCCATTCGAAACTTACACTAGACGAGTTTACATTTGTAAGACTAATATTGTAGGGTTCGTAGCATGACGGTTTTTCGTATATTCCAAATTCATCAATTGCAATATCTCCCATCCAAGTATGGGGTCCCTCACCAGCAGGTGTTGCAAAATACGCTGTATCATTTTGTGCAATGATTTCAAAACTTATTATTGATGACGTTGGATTTAGAACTACCGTATATTCCATCCAATTATTACCTCGATCTCCAGACACACTAAAAATTTCAGTAACATTATCATCATCGAGCATATTAATTTTTAAAGTTCCTGTACTTAACCCCGTCATGTGGGCAAAGAACTTCAATTCTGGATTTGTCAAATTACTAATGTCATAGGATTCAGTGTACATAACAGCTTCACTTGGATACGAGGATCCTGTCATTTCAACATAAAGGTAATTTCCACCGCCATTATAATCATCTGTTGGGCCAGTTCCTGGTGAAAGTGTACCTCCCGAATTAATTATCCAGTCTAGAGAATCTGAAATAGATTCTTGATTCCAACAACTCGGTAGTAAATTTGTAAAATCTTCTGTGAATGGTGCATCAACAGTGCAAGTAAGTAATGTTGTAAACTCAATTGGTCCTATCCACTCACTGTATCCATCAGCAGCTCCACAATAAGATTGAACATAAACTTCATAAGTTTGTCCAGATATAAGGCCTGTAATAGTGTAAGCATTAGAGTCTAAGGTTAAAGCTGTACCTGAATCTTGTGAAAAACCAAATTCACCATATTCAATTTTCCAAGTACTCTCAATATATCCAGCCGTCCATGAAATTGAAGCACTTGTAGAATCAATACTTGTTAATACCAATCCCGAAGGAACAACGCACGAAGGCATAAAAAAAGTTGTAGGCCCAACCCATTCACTTACACCATCTACTGAACCACAATTAGCTTGAACATAAATATCATAAGTTGTTCCTTGAGCTAAATCATTAATTGTAGTATAATTTGAAGAAGTTATAAGATTATTTCCGTCACCTAAAGAAAAACCAGTTTCACCATATTCAATATTCCATTCTGATTCAGTACCTGTAACAGTCCAAGAAATATCAGCTGATGTTATTGCAGTGATTGCAGTCAGATCAATAGGCTTAGGACATGGTGGCCAACTGTCAACTGTAATATTGTCAACAAATGTAATACCATTCGATAATGTTCCTGAACCAACACCTGAATAAATGAAAAAGCGAATGTTTTGACCTACATAATTAGATAAATTATACTCATATGTTGTGTAAGCAGTATCAGGGATAATTACATCAAGAGTACCCAGGAAATTTAAAATTGAATCATCATAAACTCCAATAATTAGTGTATCGTAGTACTGTTCTCCATATTGATGATATATATTTTTGCAATCAAACATGACTCTATCAGAAACACCAGACAAACATGAAAAAGCGGGTGACATTAGGTAATCATCTGACGAAGATGGTGAGTAGTTATTAATGATTTGCTCATTTCCTTCAGTTCCAGTAAAAGGATTAAAAGTTGACCAAGTAAAATTGTCGTTATTTAAGTCATAAAAGTTCCATAAACAATTATTATTATTATCCCAACTTTCAGACCAAGAGGTAGTTATAATATCACAGAATGTTCTAAATGTGTATGGCCCTGACCTAATACTTTCATCAGGATATTCACAAACAGATCTTATGTAAATGTCATAGGATGTATTTTCTGTAAGTCCGTCAAAAGTATAAGTATTGTTATTTGAAGCGTAGAAAAATGAACTTCCCTCACTATCGGGATTAAATCCTTCTTCACCAATTTCAAAGATAAATGCAGTGGCTAATGAATCTGAAGACCAACCAATAGTAGCACTAGTCTCTGTCCTAGTTAGGCTAGTTATTGATGGAGAAAAACAAGAAGGACGCTCTATTATTGAAACATTATCTACTGCTAATCCTGAAGCCCAATTTGTTGCAGAATCTGATAATCCAATATCATTATAGGTTATGGCTATAATTACTGAACCCTCACCCGCAAATTCTAAATCAAATTGAAGATTGTTTTGCCACTGTGTTAAGTTGACTGAAATAGTGTCAATAATTGAAAAATTTACACCGCCATCAAGACTAACTTCAATGTATGATAAGCCATTGTAAGCCCCGTCGTTAAATGCATCAAAAATCAATACGGGATTTTCAGAGTAGTTAGTAAAATCTTGCTCAGGAAGGATTAATCTATCTGTTGATTTATTGCAATTACAAGCGTCATCATTTGTGAAAGCAAATTGAGTATGTTCTGGAACATTCCAATATTGAGAACTGGCTTCTGAATTACTGCCAACGCTCCAAATGCCATCATTTGACAAGCCAGTCTCAGACCAAGAAGTGGGAATATCGGTACCACTTAACTCAAAATCCTCAATATTCAGAATGTATGTTTGAGAATTAATTTTACAAAAGAAACTTAAATAGATAAAGCCAGTTAATAGAAAGTAATTATATCTCATTTATTGAAATTTTTTTTTATCAAAAATATAAAATATTAGAGCAAAAAAAATAAATTGTATAATTACTTAGTCTAATTTCATAATTTATTGTTATTAAAAGAAGTCAATATCAAAAGCTGTGTTAAATATTTAATTTTTTTAATATTCTTTTGACGAAATCATTAATTGTGTGTACTTAGAATTATAAAAGGACCAGCGTTCCTATGTTCGTTTGACGAATAAATAATTATTTTTTTTCTTTAATTTAAAATTTCATAGATAGACCAATAAAAAATTGAATAAAAGATAAGATTTACGCTTTTTTAGAAAGTGAATGATATTCCCAACATCCAATACTCCATGAACTGCAAAGCTGGTCCTGTTTTAATAATTTTATACCCTTCGTAATCAATGTATCCATCATCAGTATAATTGATTACATATTGTGTATTATGATTGTAAGCTTCTGGATCAAAATAATCAAAAAAATAATGTCGATCATTTGTTATTGGATCAAGTTGGCCCTCGGGCCTTGATAAAAATATTGGTGTTATCCCATCTTTCTCATACCTAGGTATTTTGATATCATCATCATAAATTAAATATCCTGAAAAAGTTAGAGAAAAGAAATCACTTATTTTATAGGTTGCCAATAGTTCTAACGTAACATCAACTGTAAAACTGTAGTTTTTCGTAACTACATTATTAACCGACTTTTTGTTAGGAAGATAATTATTAAACAGTGTTAAATCTGCCATAAATGATAAATTTTTTAAACTAAATAAGCTGTCATGGGTAAAAAGAATATTAGTGTAAAAACCTGCCTCTGTTCTAAAACCTGAATCTGCAGGTATTAATCCAAAAACACCAACTTTTTTTAATGAATCGTCTAGAACGATAGTTGACTTTGCAGTTATTGGTGAAACATATGCTGTTAATCGATTATTTAGGTGGTAATCAAACCCAAATCCAATGATTGGATAAATGGGAGATAAAAAATTATCCATGTAGGATTTATTTTCTAAATCGTACTCTGAATAATAACCTTTGATGAATTGTGTCCTAAAGTTAATTAAAAATGAATAATCCCATAGATGAGGTGTTCTTTTTGAAAATTTCGATGTGAGTTCTATTCTATCATCATTTTTTAGCCACAGACCCTCATTGCCATAACTAGATTTAATAACACCTAATGAAAGTCCAATAAAATTATTCCAATGGAACTTATTGTGTCTATAATCTAGCCAAATATCAGCAAGCCCATGCAGTTCCATAAAGTTTAAACCTCCAGCAGCCCAATTATACAAATTTACCCTGTTAAAACCCGTGTAAAAAACAAATGCATTATCCCAGTAAGTGGAGTCATTAGTTAATTCGATTTCTTTTTGGTGAATGTAGTCAATGTTTTCTTGATTATGCTGTGAAAATATACTTCCATTCATAAATGCAACTAAAATCAAAGCAATTATAAACCTTAAAAGACACATATTTAAAATGTTATTTTCATAATTTGTACAATTTTACAAACTAAATTATATAATTTATATGATCCAATAACCCTTTCATCATTAAATATGTATCATTCGTCAAAAAATACAACATATTTAAAATCTTAACTTTTTTTTCTTGTAAATTGCAAAATAATTTTAAAACAACAAAAATGAAAAATTTATTAATTGCGTCAATCATGTTCTTATCTTTTTCCTTTTCGGCACAAGTGGAAAAGAATCCCAAAAAAGAAAAAGGTACTTCAACTCAAATAACTACGAAAAATCCTGCATCGTCAAGCAAATCAGCTGTTGGTTCATCAACTCAAAGTAATATTTACTCTGAAAAAAAACCATCTTCATCTAAGCCTATCAAACCAACTTCAACAAAACCTGGAAAAGGTAAAGGTGATTTGTCAAGACCTGGAAAACCATCAAATATGAACCCTGGTAATTCTACAGGCAAAGAGAAGCCACAAGTAAAAGGCACTGTGTCCTCCCCTTCAAAGCCTGTTTCAAATAGTAGAGCTGCTGCTAGTTCATCAACTCAAAGTAATATTTACTCTGAAAAAAAACCATCTTCAACTAAACCTACCAAACCAACTTCA
>MDTC01053215.1_pt1 | contig 94231 bp, 86 predicted proteins | sample 811181 | NCBI WGS metagenome assembly MDTC01 (sample SAMN05326644, study PRJNA326480) | marine metagenome | isolation source: seawater | place: Pacific Ocean: North | collected 2011
CGCAATGCTGTTCACTTAAGACTTGAAGCTTGGTGGACAGCAACTGAAAATCCGGACAAGTTCTCTTGTCCGGATTTTTTTGTGTCTATTCAACAGCTACTGCTCAGTATCGAAGAGCTCCATTCCTTTTCCGATCATTCTACCTTTACACAAAACATCCCGGTTGAGTGGATTGAATCCGCTTTAACGCTCTCTGCGAAAGCCTCCATCCGAAGACGACGACTACCGGAAGATCAGGTCCTCTGGCTTGTGCTGGGCATGGCCTTGTTCCGCAATGAACCGATTCAGGAAGTCGCTCGTCGACTCAATATCTGCTCAGAAGGTCTCGCGTCTGAAAGCCTGATCGCTAAAAGTGGCATCTCCGCCGCGCGTCAGCGCTTAGGTGCCGACCCCTTGCAGTGGCTGTTTCAACGGACGGGGGAACATTGGGCAAATGAGCGTTTTGAGGGTGATGACTGGCAAGGGCTGCAGGTTTTTGCCGTCGATGGCGTGCTGTTCAGAACACCGGATACACCTGATTTACGTGAGCACTTCGGTTCCGGTAATACCTCGACCCAACGACAGACACCATACCCCATGCTGCGCTGTGTCGCTCTGATGAACACCCATTCGCATGTTGTGATGGATGCTCAGGTCAGCCCCTACCGGCGCGGAGAGATCCCATTAGCAGAGACCATGCTTGCTAAAATACCGGATCACAGTATCACGCTGTTTGATAAAGGATTCTGGAGTGCCAATCTGATGCATAGCCTCATGGATAAGGGATGTGACCGGCATTGGCTGATTCCGGCACGCACTAACCTGGTTTATGACGTCGTTGAACATTACGGTGATGGCGATGAATTGTGGCAAATGAAAGTGTCGCCTCAGGCGCGGAAAAAGAATCCCTCATTGCCTGAATACTGGCAGGTCCGGGCCGTGACATACGACGTTGCCGGTAAAACAAAGACGGTTCTGACATCACTTCCTGCAAGCGGCTACAGCGCTGAAAGCATTGCCGGGCTGTACCATCAGCGCTGGGAAATTGAGCTTGGGTTCAGGGATATCAAATCATCGATGCTGAGTAATGCGGTGACACTGAGAAGCAAAACAGTAGCGCTGGTGTATCAGGAATTATGGGGGATTTTTCTGGCTTACAACCTGATCCGCCGGGAAGCCAGTCATGCTGCGGCCAGCCACGGTCAACGAGCGAAAGATGTCCGTTTTAAGATGGCGTTTGAATACATAGCGGCGAATTTAGTCGTTATGGCGGGGGCGAAGCCCGAGTCAAAAACGGGCAATCGCCTGAAAAATCTGCGATCAGGGATATGCAATTTATTTCTGGACAGAAAGAACCCGAGGCCGGGCAGGCCTCGAATGGTGAAGATAAGCAAAACCCGTTATCCGGTGAATCGCAATGCTGCTCCGCTTAAGTGAACAGCATTGCGCTCTTGGCGGGTTTTTCAGCATTCGGGCTGAGCTTACTTCTTGAAGCTGCCGAAACGCTTGTTGAAGCGATCGATACGACCACCGGTATCAACAACTTTCTGCTTACCAGTGTAGAACGGGTGGCAAGCGGAGCACACGTCCAGGTACATAGTGCCTGGCTTAGTGGATTTAGTGTTGATTACGTTGCCGCAGGAACAGGTTGCTACCAGCTCAGCATATTCTGGGTGAATACCTTCTTTCATTGGACACCTCTCAGTCTTCGCGCCGCTGCCTGGGGAACCTCCTCAGGTACCGCGCTACCGGGTTAAAAACGCCCTGCTCCACGAAAAATCGCTCTTGCATAGGCAATAAGGACGCGCATAATACCAGAGCCGACCCCAGCAGCAAGCTTTTTTAATGCCTTTTTTTGTCGTCGACATAGCCCTTCCATTGCCTCTGCGCCGCACATTTGACTATCTGCCGCTGGACGGCGAGACCCGTGAACATTACCGCCCCGGCCAACGTGTACGCGTCGAATTTGGCCGTCAGCTGCTCACTGGCATCGTCTTGGAGTGCCGCTCCGAGACAGAAGTTCCGCACAACAAGCTGAAACCCTTATTAGAGCGCCTGGACGACGAACCTCTGATCAACGAAGAGAGTCTGTCGCTGTGCCGCTGGCTGGCCGACTACTATCACCACAGCATGGGTGAAGTGCTGGAGCATATGATTCCCACCATGTTGCGCCGCGGCTGTGATCTGGCCGAAGCCGATGAGCGGGTGTGGATAAAAAATGACTATCACCCGGAGCCAAAACTACGCGGCAGCAAACAACAGGCGCTGTGGCGACTGTTTGATGAAGAACAGGACGAATGGCCACACAGCGAGCTGACCGGCCTGGGTTTTACCCTGGCGCAGCTGCGCTCACTGGCTGATGCCGGACTGATCCGCGAACAACAGAAGCTGCCTCTCCCCACGGTTGTCACCGAACTGCAGGAATCCCACACCTTAAATGCCCAGCAGCAGGATGCGCTGAAAGCCATTGCCGCCAAAGCGAATCAGTTCTGCCCGGTGCTGCTGGAAGGCGTCACCGGCTCGGGCAAAACCGAAGTGTATCTGCGTCTTATAGAAAGCGTACTGGAACAGGGCAAACAGGCACTGGTGCTGGTACCGGAAATCGGCCTGACACCGCAGACGGTACGACGCTTTCAGGCGCGCTTTGATGTGCCTGTCGCGCTGCTGCATTCCGGCCTCAATGATCGAGAACGCCTGCAGGGCTGGCGCCAGTGCCGCGAGGGCGGCGCACGTATTCTGATCGGCACCCGCTCCGCCGCGTTTACACCCATGCCGGATCTGGGTCTGATTATTCTCGATGAAGAACACGACGGCTCATTTAAACAGCAGGATGGTCTGCGCTATTCCGCCCGGGATTTTGCTCTGGTGCGGGCCCAGCGCGCTGGAGTGCCTGTGGTGCTGGGCTCCGCCACGCCATCACTGGAAACCCTGAACAATGCCCTGTCGGGTAAATATCTGCATGTGAAGCTGACGCAACGCGCCGGTAACGCCAGAGCGCCGGGCATGAAACTGCACAGCATTCTGCACCAGCCACTCACCGCAGGTTTTGCCCAGCCGGTGCTGAACAAAATGTATGAGCACCTGCACAACCACAAGCAGGTACTGGTGTTTATTAACCGCCGTGGCTTCGCCCCACTGCTGGCCTGTCGCGACTGCGGCTGGATGGCCGAGTGCCGCCACTGTGATTCACGCCTGACGCTGCATCACTATCCCCCTCATCTGCACTGCCATCACTGTGACTTCCAGCAGGGTATTCCGGCTATCTGCCCAAGCTGCGGCAGTGAGCAGGTAGAAGGCATAGGTCAGGGCACAGAGAAAATTCAGGACGAACTGCAGAGCCTGTTTCCGGATTTCCCGGTGCGCCGTGTCGACCGCGATACCGTGCGCACCAAAGCCGCCTTTGACGAACTCTACGACGATATTCACGACGGCGGCCCCTGCATACTTGTCGGCACACAGATGCTGGCCAAAGGGCATCATTTTCCGGATGTGACCATGGTGGTGATTCTTGATGCTGACGCCGGGCTGTTCAGCTCCGATTTCCGTGGCATGGAACACAGCGCCCAGCTGATCTGTCAGGTGGCTGGCCGCGCCGGGCGGGCAGAAGCCCCGGGCGAAGTCTGGATTCAGACCCTGTATGCCGATCATCCACAGCTCAACCTGCTGCTCGACAGTGGTTACCATGCACTGGCGCTGTCATTGCTTCAGGAACGCCAGCAGCAACAGCTGCCCCCTTTCAGCCATATGGCGCTGTTACGCGCCGAATGCGAAGAACGCCATCTGGCGCAGCAGCTGTTACAGAATGCCCGCGCCTATGCTCAGCAGTGGCTGCAGAGCCAACACGCCGGACAAAAAGTATCGCCGGTCAATCTGCTCGGGCCCTTCCCGGCGATTATGGAACGGCGCAATGGCCGCTTCCGCTTCCAGCTGCAATTCTACGCCGGGGAACGGCGTGCGCTGCACCGCCTGGCCTATGTCATCACGCGCTATCTGGAAAACGAAAAGACGCTGCGCAAAGTGCGCTGGAATCTGGATATAGACCCGCTGGACTGCCTGTAAACTCGCGGCCATCACGCCTTACCCGGCACTTTTCCTGCGCGTTTTCCGGCGCAGTCGCTCAGCTCATCTATACTGACATCACATCTGCAAACCGGATTGAGCTGCTATGGAATACCTGAGTTTCCGCCATCATAAACAGTACTTCGCCGTGCCCATTGAATGCGTACGCTTTATTGCCGCCGAAACGGCGCTGACGCCTACCAACGTCTCCACCGGCAACAGCCGCCAGTACGATATGGTCGATTACGATGGCCAGGCCTGTGCCATTCTGTCGCTGGCGCGTCTGCTCAATCAGCCATCAGAGCGCACCCGCAGCCGCGATCTGATTCAGTTAATGAAAGACCGCGAACAGGATCACCGTGACTGGATCGCCGCGCTGCGTAACTCACTGGAAAAAGACGTACCCTTTGAGAAGCAACGCAATCCGGACCTGTGCGCTTTCGGCCAGTGGTACAAAACATTCCACACCGACGACCCTCAGCTCGGCCATATCATGAGCCGTTTCGATGAACCGCACCGCCGTCTGCACGCTCTTGCCAGTGAGCTGCTGGAAATGTCAGAGCAGGGTAAGCACGACGAAGCGCTGGAGATACTGACAGAGCACGAAGGCTCGACCCTGACAAAACTGCTCAGCCTGTTTAATGAAGCGCGGGAAGTTATCGGCATGACCGTGCGGCCAACCGTCATCATGTTGCAGGTGAAAGACAATCAGGTCATCGGCCTGAAAGTCGACGACGTCGGCGAAGTATTCGAATGCAAAGGCGAGCAGGAAGATAAACAGACCGACTACCTGCCGGATTTTGCCAAACGCTGGCTGAAGGATATCCGCAGCGGCGACGGCAAAGTCACCGTCATGGAAATTGATCCCGGCAGGCTGCTATCATCCGCAGCATAATCTGCTGCGGACCTGCCCTGTGACTTCTGAACACTCCCCGACAAACAAACGCCCGGACCTGCAAAACCTCAATCTGAAAAACCCGGTTCACCTGCTGGCCTTTGGTCTGGGCTCCGGCACCGCACGCAAAGCACCGGGTACCTTCGGCACCATCGCCGCGCTGCCGTTCTGGTGGTTTTTATTGCAGGGCGTACCGACCCTTCCCTACCTCGGCATCCTTATCGCCGGCTTCGCCCTTGGCGTTGTACTGTGTGAAATCACCTCACGTGATCTCGGTGTACACGACCACGGCGGTATCGTCTGGGATGAATGGATCGGCGTGTGGATTACCCTGGTGTGGCTGCCCATGGGCGGCGGCTTGCTGGCGGATCTCGGCTGGTTACTGTACGGCTTTGTCCTGTTCCGCTTCTTCGACATCCTCAAACCCTGGCCGATTAAATGGCTCGATGCCAAAGTACACGGCGGCTTTGGCATTATGATTGACGACGTATTGGCCGGGATTTTTGGCTGGCTGGTGTTGCAGGGGACTGTGCTGCTTATCAGCTGATGCTAAAAATTTAATTACCGGCTGGAACGCAAAAGAAAGGCATCCTGATAAAGGATGCCTGATCTGTACCGGCCGGCCATAACGCCACAGGCACTATTTAATATACCAGCCCCATTTTTCGTCTTTGCTGAAGGCGGTAATCTGCTTGGTTTCGAAATAGTTTTCGATGCCCCAACGACCTAACTCACGACCGATACCGGATTTTTTATAGCCGCCCCAGGGTGCCTGAGTAAAGGTTGGCTGTGAGCAGTTTACCCAGATAATGCCCGAGCGCAGACCTTTGGCCACGCGGTCACAGCGTTCAAGGTCATCAGACATCACCGCACCGCCGAGACCAAACTCGCTGTCATTCGCCAGACGCAGAGCTTCTTCTTCAGTCGAGAATTTATTCACACATACCACCGGGCCAAAAATCTCTTCACGCCAGACGCGGGAATCCGTTGGTACATCGGCAAAAATGGTTGGCTGCAGATAGTAACCGCTATCCAGCCCCTGCGGGCGCTCACCCCCAAACACAGGTTCAATACCTGAGGTTTTGGCGTCTTCAATAAACCCGCAGACTTTTTTGTACTGCCCTTCCGACACCAGCGGACCAAGCAACACGCCCTCTTCCATGCCCGGGCCTATGGTGATTTTTTCCGCTTCAATGCACAGGCGCACCATCAGGGATTCAAAGATTTCTTCATGTACCAGTACACGTGATGTTGCTGAACACACCTGTCCCTGATTCCAGAAAATACCGAACATAATCCACTCAACTGCTTTTTCAATATCGCAGTCATCGAAGATAATAAATGGCGATTTACCGCCCAGTTCCAGACTGACGGTGCGAACATCCTGCGCCGCGGCCGCCATAATGCGCGCACCGGTCGGCACAGAACCGGTAAAGGCCAGCTTATCCACCATAGGGTGCTCAGAAATCGGAGCGCCCGCTTCTGTGCCCAATCCGGTGATCAGGTTAAATACACCGTCCGGCACGCCGGCCTGCTGAATAATCTTCGCCAGCTCAACGCAGGACAGGGAACAGAGTTCAGACGGCTTAAGCACAATACTGCAGCCGGCGGCCAGCGCCGGTGCCACTTTCCACACCGCCATTAACAGCGGGAAATTCCACGGCACAATGGCGCCGACCACACCGAGCGGATCTTTCACCACTTTCGAGGTGAATCGCTCATCACCAACATCAATGAATTCTTCCGGACTGGCTTCCATCTGTTCCGCCAGCTCGGCGTAGTAACCAAAACAGAAGGCCGCGTCAGCGACATCCCACTGAGCTTCCGGGAAAGGTTTACCATTATCCTTCACTTCCAGCGCAGCAATGTCATCCAGGCTGTCGTTAATCAGCTGTTCTATTTTACGCAGAACCACCCCGCGCTCTGCGGCCGTTTTATTACGCCATACTCCGGCATCAAACGAGGTACGGGCAGCTTTGACGGCCAGGTCAACATCTTCCGCTGTCGCTGCCGCAATCTGCTCAAAAACCTGCTCTGTGGCCGGATCAATGACATCCAGGGTTTTACCCTGCAGCGGAGAAACGAACTGGCCGTTAATAAAGAGTTGGGTTGCCATAACAAAAGCCTGCTGAAATAAATTAACAGGCCTGAGTTTATCGTATCAGGCGGGGTTAAACAGGAGGAAAAACCGGCAAAAACCGTGAGTTATAAGCCTTAAATGGCTTTATCAGGACAATCTCTGCAAAGCCTGAAAATTAGCCGCAGCGCTGTTTTATTGCCACTTTGCGATACCATGACGTCAGGCTTTATGCCGTGATGCCACTGCGGTAAATGCTCAGCCCGGTTCTGCCGCAAGAGCATCCTGACGGCCCCTGCGCAGATGCAGCCAGCCATCAAACACCAGAAAAATGATCGCTAGCCAGATCGGAATATAGGTCCACAGATCCTGTACCGTGAAAGCTTCACCCAGCACCAGCGATACCACAAAAATCAGCAGCGGCTCGACATAACCCAGCATGCCGAATAAGGCATAAGGCAGCTTTTTACTGGCAGCGATATAAAACAGTAACGAACAGCCACTGATCAGACCCAGCCCCAGAATCATCAGCCAGGCTTTGCCGCCTTCCAGCGCAAAGTATTCCGGCGTCCAGTTCTGAGAAATCAGAATAGCCATAGCGATGGGGAACACCACAATCTGCTCAACCATCAGCATCGATAATGGCGACGTCGCCAGCTTATCTTTAACGATAAAATACAGCGGCATGCCGATCATAATTACCAGCGATACCCACGAGAATCCACCGCTGCGGATCAGCTCGGCACTGACACCAAGCACAGCACAGACAACGGCTAAGGTACGCACGGTACTGAGCTTTTCCTTAAACAGAAAACGTCCGGCCAGCACCATCACCAGCGGCATCAGAAAATAACCCATGGCCACATCCTGACTGACACCATGCAACGGTGCCCAGCCAAACAGCCCGAGCTGAAAGCCCATCATCAACCCGGCAAATACAGCCGCTGCCAGATGTGCCGGCACTTTAATCAGGGCTTTGCATTCCTGCATAAACAGTCCCCAGCTGCGCTGAATGGTGATGGCCACCGCCACCACCAGCACAGTGGCCAGCACCCGCCAGCTCCAGATTGCATAAGCATCCATGGGTGGCAGCAGAGTGCTGTAATAACTGAGAAGACCAAACAACATGCAGGCGGACACCGCCAGGATAACGCCGGCGAACATAGCGGCAACTCCGGAAACAGAGACGAATAGACCCATAAGTCAGATGGATATTCGCGTCAGAAATAAAAAATTCACTACAGGAATATTAAAGGATTCCCAGAATCCCTGCAGGCGTTTGACCGGATTGTCCGCACTGTCTGATGTCCCTGTCGGGAAAGGTCAGGGACAGCGAAGAATGGGAAAGCCAGCCGCTGGCGTTTTGCTGATACAGAACGAAAATCACACAACAGCTGGCTCAGGGGAATTATCCCTGTTTGCGACGACGCAGTGATTCGCTCATCACACACAAAATCTCAAACATCATGGTTGCTCCCACCAGAGCAGTGACACCACTTGGGTCAAACGGTGGTGATACTTCCACCACATCCCCACCAATGATGTTCAGATCGACCAGAGAGCGCAGCATTTTCTGCGCTTCAAAACTGGTAAAGCCGCCAACCTCAGGCGTACCGGTACCCGGAGCATAAACTGGGTCCAGACCATCGACATCAAAGGTCACATAAACCGGGCTGTCGCCAACTACTTTATGAATTTCTTCGATCACTGCGTCGACCCCCATCTCATAGAACTCTTCGATATGGATCACACGCATGCCGCTGTCATAGCTGAACTTCCACTGATCACGATCAGTAATACCGCCACGAATGCCGATCTGAATGGTTTTCTTTGGATCAATCAAACCTTCTTCGGCGGCAATTTTAAACGGTGAGCCATGATGAAATTTGGAGCCCAGGTAATCGTCTCCGGTGTCGCAGTGGGCATCAAAATGTACCAGCGCCACCGGGCCATCTTTCGCCATCGCACGCAGAATCGGCAAGGTAATGGAGTGATCGCCACCGGCAGACAGCGGCAGTACACCTGCAGCTTTTACCGGCTCAAAGAAAGCCTCAATGGATTTGTGCGCACCGATTAACTCAAACGGGTTTTCCGGGAAGGCATCACCAATATCCCCGACGCGGGCAATATCGAACGGTGCAATACCGGTTGCCTGATTAATGGTACGCATCAGGCTGGACTGGTTTCGTACTTCACGCGGCCCGTGTCGGGTACCGGTACGATTAGTCACGCCGCCATCAAACGGTACACCAATCAAAGCAATATCAATCTCACTGAGATCAGTGGTAAACGGTGTACGCATAAAAGTTGGAATGCCGGTATAACGCGGCTGGATTTTTGGATCTTTACTCATCTTGCTTCTCCGCGAAACAGAGTGCCCGGCAGAGGACCTGCCCGGCGTATCAGAAAGCGCTGCAGTCACAACGCCGATAAATCGAAAATCAGAATTCAGGGCATTACGCTGCCGCCGTTAACACCAAAACACTGACCGGTAATAAACCCGGCCTGAGGCCCTGCAAGAAAAACCGCCATGGCAGCGATATCATCCACACTGCCAAAGCGCGCCAGTGGTGAATTTAAATCCTTGGCCAGCGCGTCTTCGCTCATATGTTCAATACTGGTCATATCGGTATCAATCGGCCCCGGAGCAATCGCATTTACCAATATGCCTGGTGCCAGCTCGCGCGCCAGCGTGCGGGTCAGACTCATCACGCCGCCTTTCGAGGCGCAGTAAGACACCATGTCCTCACGCCCGAGATAGCCGAGGTCAGAGGCGACATTAATAATCCGTCCCTGATGAATATTCTGTCTTTTTAAACGCCGCACTGCCTCGCGGTTAACCAGAAAACACCCACGCAGATTCACGCCAACAACACGATCAAAGTCTTCCACGCGGGTTTCAATCAGTGGTGCTTCATGAATGATGCCGGCATTACTGATGATAATGTCCGGCGTTCCTAATACGGCTTCTACCTGATCAAAAAAAACACTGACCTGAAATTCCACCGACACATCAATATCGGCAGCCAGTGCCTGCGTTTTCTGCTGCAGTAACTCCAGCGTTGCTGCTGCATTTGCTGCATCCGCATGATGGCAGATAGCAATTTTGGCGCCCTGTTCGGCCAGTGCCAGCGCCATGGCACGACCGATACCTTTGGACGCACCGGTCACCAGCGCGACTTTTCCCTTCAGGGGTTTATCAGGATGTCCGCTCATGCCATAACCTCACCACGGTCGATATTGATTGCCTGCCCGGTAATATTATTGGCGGCTGAACTGGCGAGGAATAAATACAGTCCGGCAATATCATCCGGGAGCATCAGACCAGTAATCGCCTGAGTTGCACTGATTTCTGCTTCAATATCTGCTTCGCTGCGCCCACTGGTTTCTGACATATTTTTTAAGGATGCCATGGCCGATTCGGTTTTAATCCAGCCCGGACATACCGCATTCACACAGATATTGCGTGGTCCGAGTTCCTGCGCCCAGGTACGGGTCAGGCCGATCATGGCGTGCTTGCTGGCGGCGTAAGCAGAAAATTCTGCGACCGATGTTTTTCCCCAGATGGACGATGTCAGAATCACTTTACTGCCATCATTCAGGGCATTCAGTAGCGTCCGGGTAACATGACTGGTACCGGAAATATTCACTGAAAGAATTTTATCGAAGGTATCGTCAATCTGAGGTGTTGGTCCGTTAAGCGGTGTAGGCCGCTCCAGACCAGCATTATTGACCAGTACATCCAGTTCGGTAATAACCGACAGTACTTCTGTTACCGCTGCGCGATCGGAAATATCACATTGCAGAGCAGTCACATTACCAGGCAGTTCCTTCGCAACGTCAAATATCTGTGCGTTTTCTGCCAGAATAAATAACTCCGCACCGGCAGCCGCAAAGGCTTTGGCGATACCCAGCCCTATACCGCTGCTGGCACCGGTGACCAGTACTTTTTTGCCAGTAAAGTTAAACGCAATCGTCATATCCATGACCTCAGCTGTCACTGCCGTAAAATTCTTTGGTAATGGCGGCACTCATATCCTGCAGATACTGCTCCGCCATAATGGCGCCCTTCTCTGCCGTAGCAGCTGCTGCAGATACCAGCGAACCTTCTGCCGGAACCCATTCCCGACGTGCCGGCCAAACATCATAACAAGGCGCACCGGCCGGTTTATTATCCGGCAGTAAATCGTTGAGCACAGTATCCGGGTAGTAATGCTGCATCAGTGACGTTTCCAGCACGGCGGCATGTTCCAGTTCAATTCCAGGATACCCATCCGGAAAAATTCTGTTCAGAGTTTCTTCGGTAAGAAATTCCCAGTGCTGCAGACACATTACACGTACACCTTTGTCGCCAACTTCACGCATGGCCAGATCAATGCCTTCATTGAGAAACCAAAGGTTTTCGTAATTACCGTCCAGCACACAAATACGACGTACCCCATGACGTACCAGCTCACGGATGATGTCGCGTACCACCATACTAAGCGTATGACCGTCCACCCCAGTGCTGCCTGGAAAAAATGGTCCACCACCAGAACGAGGCATGGATTTATAACCGTAAGTCACAGGCGCGGCGACAATACCACCGACGTTTTCAGCCACATCTTTGGCAATCGCCATCGGCAGCATGTAGTCCACACCCATCGGCAGATGCGGGCCATGCTGTTCAACGGCTCCGGTGGGAATAAATACGACAGGATCGTTTTTCAGTGCCTGTTCGTATTCAGGCCAGGTCATTTCCGACATCACGACAGTGCGCATTGTACTTTTGCTCATTCCCGTTCACCTTCTTCGCGCATCAGGCGCATCAGTTTGTGTTCCAGCTCGGCGTAACCTGGCAGCTGTACAATATGTTCTTTATCCGCAATCCGCTTCCCGGCTTTAAATTCCGGAATAATGACTTCTTTTATGCGGCCCGGATGAGCCGACAGAAAGATAATCTTATCGGCCAGGAAAATAGCTTCTTCCAGATCATGGGTGACGATCACCATGCTGGTGTCTTCCTCATTGGCAATCTGAATCATCAGCTCCTGCATGTGCCAGCGGGTTTCAGCATCCAGCGCGCCAAACGGCTCATCCATCAGTAATAATTCAGGGCCGTTGGCCAAAGTGCGGGCGATGGCCACGCGCTGACGCATACCTCCGGACAACTGCGTTGGGTAGGCATCAATGAATTTTTCCAGCCCCACCAGCTTAATAAAATGCTCCGCTTTTTCTTTGCGTTCACGGGCACCGACCCCGTTGATTTTCATACCGAACTCAACGTTTTTACGCACACTCAGCCAATCAAACGAGGTGTAAGCCTGAAACACCATGCCGCGCTCCCGCGCCGGACCAAACACCAGATTCTGCTTCAGCATAATGTCACCGGAGGTTGGCTCTTCCAGCCCGGCGATCATACGCAGAATAGTGGATTTACCGCAGCCAGATGGTCCGAGAAACACACACACTGAATTATTTTCAACGGTCAGGGATACCCGGTCGACAGCACGAATAGTATTGCCGCCAGCCAGTTCAAATTCTTTACTGACATCCGTCAGTGTTAATAACGCATCAGACATCAGCGCTTCTCCCGCAGGTAAGGAAACAGCCAGCGGTGAAGCTGTGCAAACAACAGATCAAACAGCAGACCAAGTGCCCCGATCACTAAAATACCGGCCAGAATTTCATCCGTATTCAGGAAGCGGCGGGCACGCATCATCATGGCACCAATACCTGTCGTGGACGCGACGATCTCGGCAATCACCAGATAAGTCCAGGCCATCGCCAGCATCTGGCGCATGGCCACCATTACGTCAGGCAGTACGGCTGGCAACACCACATTAAACAGAGTGATGCGACGGTTAGCACCTAACGTCAGAGCGGTTTCAATCAATTCGGCGCGGACGTTTTTAGTGGCGTCCATTACCAGAGTAATCAGGAAGAAAATGACACCAATAAACAGCAGTGCCAGTTTCGGAGCTTCCCCGGTACCAAACCACATCAGCAGAATCGGAATAAACGACGGCGCAGGCAGGTAGCGCCATGCCGATACAAAGGGAGCAAATACAGCTTCGATGGCCGGAAAAGTACCCATAAGAATACCCAGAGGTACTGCCACCACGCAGGCCATCAGGAAGGCACCAATCACACGGGCAATGGATATACCAATATCGGTAATAAAACCACGCTCTGCGATCAGCTCATACAAACAGCCAAACACCTGATCCGGTGCCGGAACCAATAATTTATTTACCCAGCCAGCGTGGGTAGATATATACCAGACAGCAAAAAATACGGCCCAGACACCAACGCCGGAAATAATTTTCTGTCGGCGGGATACTGGCTTACGGACTTCCAGAAAGCGCTTTTTACACGGCGCTTTTGTCTTCTGACTTGTTACTTCGGACATACAAACCATCCGTTTACGGTGTTGGCGGAGCAGGCAGCTCCGCCGGGTTTGTCAGCCGTGAGCAATGAGCTCAGCGGGCAGACAGAGACTGACGGTAACCGCTCTTAACCAGGTCACCCATCAGAGAACAATCGATACCTTTGCTGACATCGACTTTATTTTTCATCACGCCCAACTTGATCCACCAGTCATTGGTCAGAGCCAGTGCGTCTGCCATACCGCCATTGGCGATGCCGAACGGAGGTTCACCGTCGAGCACGCCGCACATACGGGCAGACTCATCAAAGTCGAACAGATAGATACCGCCGGACAAATACTTACCATTAGTACCCACAACATAGGCGATGTCTTCTTCCGGCCACTGCAGGAATTTGGCAATTTGCTTATTCGCAGCTTCAGTATTTTCATGCCAGTAAGCCAGGCCATCCCAACGCGCTTTCAGCACTGCCAATGCCGCCTTGCGGTCTTTTTTAATGAAGTTCTTGTTCATGTACAGGGCATCCATAAAGATGCCGGTTTTCAGCATGTCTGCATCTTCGGTATTCACCACACTGGATGCACCAGGCATAGCTTCCAGCACTTTACTGATCCATGGCTCATACATGTAACCTGCCGCCAGATCGCCGGAAATCATTGGTCCCACGGCTTCATCTGCGTTCAGGTTCACCCATTCAACGTCATCCGGTTTAATGCCGTTATCATCCAGCCATAACCCCATCAGCAGGTTGCCGATATACGCCTGAGGCGCTGCAACTTTCTTACCCTTGATGGATTCAGGATTGGTGTCAGCAGCCATCACAATATGGTCAACCCCATAGGATGGGTTCAGGTCCGCCACGTTCACGACATCGGTGCCACGGTCGACAACCAAAGGCGTGTAGTCTGCAGTACAGCCATACACATCGATCTGACCGGCCGCCAGCGCAGAATGACCGCCCAGAGGATCTTCAAAAATGGTGAATTCCAGGTCGTAATCACCGGTCAGTTTCTGTTCGCTGGCCAGTTTCATCATTGAATAACCCGGCCAGGATACGCACACACCGACGTTCACGGTTTCTTTGGCGCTGGCCGTTGCCGCAGACAGTCCGCCGGCCAATACAGCGGCAGCCATCATGGTCTTGAATAATCTCATCATCGTTCCCCTGCTCAGTTGCTAGCTCAATGTTGGTCGCTCAATCACTGTAATAAACATAACCCGGGCAAAAACTTTAGTTCAAGTAAAAGTTTTTATCTCGAACAAGTTTAGGATAGAGTAGGCTGACAATCCGACGAAACCGATGACGCAGGAGAACAGCCTTGGCAGGCCTGAGGGAGAAACAAAAAGAAGACCGTAAGCGCAGCATTGTTGCCGCCGCCCGCAAACTCTTTATGGAAGCTGGTTACGAAGGCACTACCATCGACGGTATTGCCGAAGAAGCAGGCCTTTCAGGCGTTACTGTGCACAACTACTACGGCACCAAATCCGGCGTACTGATGGCCGTGGTAGCAGAAAGCGACCGCGAGCTGCTAGGCAGAATTGATGAAGACCTGAGCGCAGATCAGGATTCACTGACCAGCCTGTTGCTGCTGTTCGCCGGGGTCATCCGCCGCCATGCCGTGACTCACCTGGATAAAAGCCTGTGGCGTCAGGTGATTGCGTCATCTGTCAGTGATTCAGAATCACGCTTCAGCAAGGGTTATATTTCTCTCGACCACAAGCTCGCAATGGCATTGGTGCCACCTATCGAGAAACTGCAGTCCAGCGGCAAAGTGAACACAGGAGCCGATGCTTACCACCTGGCCAAGGCCCTGTTCCAGCTGCAGAACGGACGCTTTATCCAGTTTATTTCCTTCGATGAACTCAGCAGTGATGAAGTAAATGAACTGCTGGTAAACGATATGCAGGCGCTGTTAACTGCTCACGCCTGACCTCCATTCCAGCAAAACTCAGCCGCTGCGCTGCTGGCGCAGCAGTTTACGCACACCTTCTGCCACCAGGCACAGTACCGCCAGCCAGATGGGGATATAGGTCCACAGATGCTGTACCGTCATGGTTTCACCGATCAGCAGCGCCACCACGAACAGCAATAATGGCTCGACATATCCCAGCAGACCAAACAGCACCATCGGCAGTTTGCGGCTGGCGCCCATGTAACACAGCAACGCCGTGGCGCTGACAATTCCCAGTCCACATAACAGCAACCAGGCTCCCTGCTGATGTTGCGCAAAAAAGGCCGGGTTAAAGCTCTGGTAGAAAAGAATCAAAATAGCTACTGGAACCAGCAGCAGATTCTCCGTGAAGACGCCGTTCAGCGCATTCAGCGGCAGGCGTTTACGCAACAGGAAATACGGCGGATAACCGAGCATTACGATCAGCGACACCAGCGAAAAACCGCCGGTAGTCACCAACCCGGCAAGCACACCGACAGAAGCGCAGGCCACCGCAGCTCTGCGCATCGGCGTTAAGCGCTCGCCGTAGATCACCCGCCCGGTCAGCACCAGAGTTAACGGCAACAGAAAATAGCCCATGGCCAGCGCCTGGCCTTCACCATTGATCGGCGCCCAGCCAAACAATGCCAGCTGCACCGACAGTAATGCGGTTCCACCAATGGCCATCAGCAAACCATGCTTCTGCTGCAGAAGACTGCGGAACTGGGCAATAAAGAGTGGCCAGAAACGGCCAAGAGACATCACCAGCAACAACATGCCAGTGGTAAACACAACGCGCCAGGCAACAATGCCAAAGCCATTGAGTGGCAGTAACAGCACGCTGTAGTAAGACAGCACACCAAAGACACAGGACGCCATCACAGACAGCAGAATACCGGCAAACACTTAATTACTCCTGCTCATTACGTACTGAGCAGGAACTCCGGCAACAGTCATAAACGCACTGAAAAAACACGCACGAACACCAACTACGGTGTGGACGTGCCAGATAAATACAGATCAGCGCTGAAAACGGACAGCTGTTCGTTCTTCTCAAGCCAGTCAGAGGCAATTCAGGGACTGCTTACTGTTTAACGGCCTCAGCAATACGCTGCATCAGATTGTCGGTTGTGGTGACTTCACCAAACTCATAGGCCATGGCCGTCAGGGCAATGCGCTGCACGTCTTCAGCCGACACAGCACCGAACCCCATATCCGGGTAAGGCATAGCGGCATTGGCATCGCTCAGCGCAATCATGCGGTATTCACGATGTACACCGTCGCGCATGGTGGTCTCACAACAAACGTTGGTCACTGTGCCACAAATAATCACAGTGTCTATATCTTTCATGCGCAGGATGGTATCCAGGTCGGTGTTGTGAAAGCCGCTGTAAAAGAGTTTATCCACAACGATATCACCGGCCTGGGGCTGCAGCTCGTCGATAACCTCGATGGCCGGGTTTGAGCGGGCAAACTGTGCATCGGCATCCGGGTACAGATCCCGGAAGCGACCGGTATCCGAACCATCACCGCGTACCACATGACGCAGATAAACCACCGGCATGGTGTTAGCGCGCATTAACTCCGCCAGCTTTTTAATCTGCGGAATAATGCCGCGACTGGAAGGAACGTACAAAGCACCGTCCTCTTCACAGAAGATTTTCTGCATATCAACAATAACCAGCGCAGTGCGCTGTGGCACAATATCCCAGGTCACTTTTTTAAGCATGCGAATTCCTGCTGCTGTCTGATGGTCAGCTGACTGTTCCTGAAGTTATTATTCCGGAAGTGATAGCCAGCATATCAATCTTACCAATTGGTAAACAAAGACAGGTTATAACGGTAAAGTGTGGATGACAGAAGCTATTCCGTACTAATGGCTGCATTCCGTATTACAGTGGCGACAATAGCGCCGAAGCGATCAGTGTTCTGCCCTATATAGCGCTTTGATAGCCCTGCGAAAAGTATTGGCATTTAAAAAAATACCGGGCGTTGCCCGGTATTTTTCTTTACTGCATCTGGTTTAACTGATTTTCAATTTCTTTAACCAGAGCTTCAACATCTTTCGTTTTCGCTTCGTTAATCACCGTATTACTGTCGAGCAAAAATGCTGAACCCGTTTCAGATACCTGCCCCTCTGCCTCGGCGGATAAATACAGATAGTCATTTCTTACATCCCACATGGATGCGCTCATCATAAAGATTCCATCGACCACAGTCCCCGGAATAAAAAATGGTGTAATCAGTAAAAAGTAACTGGCGCCCCAGGCATTATTGTATCGGTCTGCAGCTCCTGTCCCGTTGACGATCATAACGGCATCTGCTCCCGTGCGGGCAGCAGCAAGACGTATGCTGTCATGCTTATGCTCACTTACTATTGTCGGGTTCAGATAAACGACATCCGAGACAATACCAGCAGCCTTTAAACGTCCGGCAAGTAAAGCAAATGCTGCTTTATCTGCTGCATCCCAATGGGTCCGCCAGGAGTTCAGCTCTGTATATACAGCCAGCCTGAAGGGTGGGCGCAGCTGAGGTTTCGCATCCAGAGCTTTCTGAATATCTGCGTCGGTAACTACCTGAGGGCTTTCATCTAAAGAAGCCCACAACTGATTCCGGTTAAAGCCACTGCTGGTCGCACATGAAGTCAGCACCATCGTCGCCAGAATAAGTAGCAGTTTTTTCATAGTTCATCCTTGATAAGGTTATCGTTTATGAACTTTAAAGGAATTACAGATGTGGGGCAAATGGCGGCATAAAAAAGCCAGCCCAATGGGCTGGCAAACTGCGGTTTAACGCAAGAATGGATCTGTTGCTGTTCTGGCTTTGTCTGCGATTAATTCACAGCCAGAGCCAGACGGACTCGTTTGGTGTGTAATCTTACTGCGCACCTCAATGCTTGATCATCACATGACGAATCTGTTTAGCGTGTAATCTTACTGCGCGCCTCAGTGTTTAATCATTACATGACGAATCTGTTTGGCGTGTAATCTTACTGCGCGCCTCAGTGTTTAATCATTACATGACGGACGACGGTATAATCCTCCAGACCATACATGGACATATCTTTGCCATAGCCAGACATTTTCATACCACCATGAGGCATTTCAGTGGTGAGCATAAAGTGCGTATTGACCCAGGTGCAGCCATACTGCAGACGGGATGACATACGCATGGCGCGTCCGGTATCGGCTGTCCATACAGAGGATGCCAGGCCATAATCAGAATCGTTGGCCCATTTAAGGCCTTCTTCTTCGGTCTCAAACAGGGTCACAGACACCACAGGTCCGAACACTTCTTTCTGTACGATTTCGTCATCCTGTTTAGCACCAACAATCAGGGTTGGTTCATAAAAGAATCCCGGCATATCCGGAATGTTACCGCCGGCCGCGATGGTGATATGCGCCTGCTCACGGGCACGGTCAACCATAGCTGCGACTTTCTGTTGCTGGGCTTTGGAGACCAGCGGTCCCATTTCCACACCCTCTTCTTTCTGGGTGCCGATTTTAATGCTGGCAACGGCATCACTCAGTTTTGCCACCAGCTCATCGTAAATACCTTTCTGCGCATAAATACGGCAGGCTGCGGTACAGTCCTGACCAGCGTTATAAAAACCAAAGGCGCGGATACTATCAACGACTTCATCAATATTGGCATCGTCGAATACCACAACCGGCGCTTTACCACCCAGTTCCATGTGTGTGCGCTTCATGCTTTCTGCACCACTGGCAACAATCTTCTGCCCCGTCGGAATCGAACCGGTCAGCGACACCATGCGCACTTTCGGGTTAGACGTCAGCGGCGCGCCCACTTCACCACCGGTGCCGAAGACAATATTCACTACACCAGCCGGGAAAATATCTTTTAATATTTCCGCGAATTTCAGTGTGGTCAGTGGAGTAATTTCGGAAGGCTTGAGTACCACGGTATTACCCGCAGCCAGTGCCGGAGCGAGTTTCCAGGCCGCCATCATCAGCGGATAGTTCCACGGCGCAATAGACGCCACCACACCCACAGGATCGCGACGGATCATAGAGGTAAAGCCCGGCAGATATTCTGCTGCCGCAGAACCGTTCATGGTACGGCAGGCACCGGCAAAAAAGCGGTAAACGTCGGCGATGGCCGGAATTTCATCACCCAGCGCCGCTTCAAATGGCTTACCTACGTCGAGGGATTCCAGCTCCGCCAGTTCTTCGCCCATGGCTTCAATTTTATCCGCCAGCGCCAGTAATAAACCGGCCCGTTCAGCAGGAGACGTCAGGCTCCAGCTGTCGAAGGCGGCTTCAGCCGCATCAACAGCCGCATCCACCTGGGCGGATGATGCCTCGGCAATGTCACAGATTTTTTCACCAGTCGAGGGGTTAAACACATCAATGGCAGTACCTTCGCCGCTTACCAGCTCGCCGTTAATCAGCATTTTATTCAGCATGAGTATTTCCTCTCTCTTTATTTACCGGAACCAGCTACATCTTCCCCACCCTTGGTGAGCAGATACGCCAGGAAAACAGGAATGGTGGTGACCAGCATCACCAGCATGGCGACCACGTTAGTCACCGGCACATCTCGCGGCCGCGTCAGCTGATTCAACAGCCAGATCGGCAGCGGCTTTTCATGGCCGGCGGTAAACGTGGTCACAATTAATTCATCAAATGACAGGGCAAACGCCAGCATGCCACCGGCCAACATAGCGGTGCCTAAATTCGGCAGGACGATATAGCGGAAGGTCTGCCAACCGTCGGCACCGAGATCCATGGAGGCTTCAATCAGGCTGCCGGAAATACGGCGAAAGCGCGCCACCACGTTGTTGTACACAATCACCACACAGAAGGTCGCATGACCAATCACAATGGTGGTAATGCCCGGGTGAATATCCAGCGCTTTGAACGCACTTAATAATGCCAGGCCGGTAATAATGCCGGGTAAGGCAATAGGCAGAATCAGCATTAAGGTAATGCTTTCTTTACCGAAGAAATTACGTCGATACAGTGCCGCCGATGCCATGGTGCCAAGAATCATCGCCAGCAGCGTGGCAACACAGGCAATCTGCAATGACAGGCCAATCGACTCCAGCACGTCGGCCCGGCCAAAGGCCACAGCAAACCATTTGGTTGTTAATCCGGGTGGCGGAAAGCTGAACGCCGACTCTTCCGTGTTAAAGGCATACAGGGCAATAATCGCGATGGGAAAATGCAGGAATACCAGCCCACCCCAGGCCGCGATTTTTAACCAGATTGAGGCTTTTTCTTTGCCAGAATTAGTGCCAGAAGTATCAGAGCGCATCGAATGCCCCCAGTCTTTTTACAATGGAGAGATACACGGCGATCAACACAATCGGTACCAGCGTAAAGGCTGCCGCCATCGGCATATTGCCGATTGAGCCCTGCTGCACATACACCATGGTGCCGAGGAATAAGCCCGGAGGTCCCACTAACTGCGGTACGATGTAATCACCCAGAGTCAGTGAGAAAGTGAAAATCGAACCGGCAGCAATGCCCGGCACGGCTAACGGGAAAATCACATAACGGAAGGTTTTCAGCGGCGTCCCGCTGAGATCCGCGGATGCCTGCAGTAATGAAGGTGGCAGACGTTCCAGTGCGGCCTGAATCGGCAGAATCATAAATGGCAGCCAGATGTAGGTGAACACCAGAAAACGGCCGAGATTAGAGGTCGATAAAGTATTTCCGCCAATGCCCGGAATACTGAGTAAAAACTGCAGCACACTATCCAGACCAAACAGATTAATAAACCAGCTGCTGACGCCTTCTTTCGCCAGCAATAACGTCCAGGCGTAGGCCTTAACGATATAACTGGTCCACATCGGCAACATCACAGCGATATAGAAAAACGCTTTGGTGCGGCCAGTGGCGAAGCGCGCCATGTAATAGGCAATTGGGAAGGCCAGTAACGCACTGAACAAAGTGACGGAAACCGCCATCAGAAAGGTGCGCAGAATAATGTCGAAGTTCGCTGCATCAAACAGCTGGGCATAATTGCTCAGCGTCAGCGTCTCATCCACCAGCATGGTGAAATCATCAAAGGTATAAAAGCCCTGCCATAACAGACTCAGCAGCGAGGCAATATACACCGAGCCGAACCACAGCAGCGGCGGCACTAACAGCAGTAATAAATACAGATTAGGGCGACGATAAAGTACGTCAGCAAAGCGGCCTAACGGGCTGCGCTTTGCCAGCGGTATAACGGCTTCAGCAGAACTCATGTCAGCCTCCCACCGCCTGCGCAGCGTCACCTGTGGAGTCTGACCGTAACGCCACCATAGCGTCTGCCTGCCAGCTCAGAGAGACTTCGCTGCCGTTATTTAATGCAGCCCCTTCACCACTGAAGCCATTCGCTTCACTGGCATTAATCACATCACCACTGGCCAGCTCAACGCTGTAACGGGTATTCGCCCCCTGATACTGAATATCACGGATAACCCCCTGCACCAGCAGTTCACCGGACTGAGCGCTGCGGCCACCTGACTGAGCGCTGCTGCCATCTGACCGAGCGCTGCTGCCGCTATGCACAGCAATATATTCCGGGCGCAGGGCGAATGACTGCCCCGCAGCCGGACTGATACCCAACTGCTGCACCAGAGCCGGTTGCAGCACGTTGGCAGTGCCGACAAATTCTGCCACAAAGGCGGTTTCCGGTTTGTTGTACAGATTACGTGGCGAATCCATCTGTTCAATTTTGCCTTTATTAAAAACCGCCACGCGGTCAGACATCGACAATGCTTCAGTCTGATCGTGGGTGACAAAAATAAAGGTAATGCCTAACTGGCGCTGCAGGGTTTTTAATTCACTCTGCATCTGTTCGCGCAGTTTTAAATCCAGTGCGCCCAGTGGTTCATCCAGCAACAGAACTTTAGGGCGGTTTACCAGCGCTCGGGCAAGCGCAATACGCTGACGCTGACCGCCGGATAACTGTGCCGGTTTACGGGCACCGTAAGCACCCAGCGCGACCATTTCCAGCGCTTCGGCGGCACGGCTTAAGCGTTCTTTTTTAGCCACGCCTTTCACCATTAGACCGTAGGCGATGTTTTCCAGCACGTTCATATGCGGGAACAGGGCGTAATCCTGAAATACCGTGTTCACATCACGCTGATACGGCGGCAGGCCGGTGGCATCACGACCGTGAATAATGACGTAGCCATCAGTGGGCTGCTCGAATCCGGCAATTAATCGCAGGCAGGTAGTCTTGCCGGAACCGGATGGCCCCAACATGGAAAAAAACTCACCTTCGGCGATTTTCAGGGAGACCTGGTCAACAGCTTTAACATCACCGTAAAGACGGCTGACCGAGGAAAATTCAACAACGCTCGTCATAGGACTAACTTCTGTGCTGTGCGGTTGGTATTCAGAACCCGCCCGTTAAACTCAACCGGGCAGATTCTTTTTTATTACCGGGTTGAGCGCATAACCCTCATGCGTTACTCAGCCCGGATATTTCCTTCGTTTGGCTTTGCTGACTTAACAGCGCCGTATCACAGGGGGAATCAGCGTCCACCCATGATGGCGATATAGTCTTTGGTCCAGCGCGCGTAAGAAACGCAGGTGCCCTGGCTTTCGCATTTTGATGTTGGTGTTTTCCAGAAATACACCTCATCAAAGTTGTCGAAACCATTGGTTTTACAGCCTTCTTCACCCAGCAGTTCGTTACCTTTACAGGCAGCCGGTACCGCAGGAACCGCACCAAACCAGGCTGCCAGATCGCCCTGCAGTTTTGGTGTGATCGACCAGTTCAGCCATTCGTAAGCACAGTTAGGGTGTGGCGCATCAGCCGCCATCATGGTGGTGTCTGCCCAGCCGGTAACACCTTCTTTCGGGAACACTTTGGCAATTGGTTGACCTTCAGCAATCAGCAGGTTCGCCATAAATGGCCAGGAGCTGGATGCGGCAACGCCTTCGTTTTTGAAATCACTCATCTGCACGTTGTAGTCGTGCCAGTAGCGGTGAATCAGATCGTGCTGACCACGCAGCAGTTCAAGCACCGCGGCGTATTGTGTTTCGTTCAGCTGGTACGGGTCTTCAATGCCCAGCTCAGGTTTTGTCGCTTTTAAATACAGTGCCGCATCCGCCAGATAAATCGGGCCGTCATAAGCCTGCACACGGCCTTTATTGGATTTGCCATCCGGCAGGTTCATTTCTTCAAACACGTACTTCCAGCTGTCCGGTGCGGTTTTAAATACCTCGGTGCTGTACATCAGTACGTTCGGGCCCCATTCAAACGGTACGCCGTAGTGTTTGCCGTCCACCGTGTGCCATGGCGCATTCTGCAGACGCTCATCCACGGTATTCCAGCCTTTGATCAAGTCCAGGTTAATTTCCTGCACGCGTTTGCCGTAAATCAGACGCAGGGAAGCATCGCCGGAGGCCGTCACCAGATCGTAGCCACCTTTGGCCATCAGGCTGACCATCTCATCCGAGGTTGCTGCGGTTTTTACGTTAACGGCACAGCCGGTGTTTTTTTCGAATTCAGTCACCCAGTCAAACGCCGGATCGGTTTCGCCGCGCTCGATGTAACCTGCCCAGGCGACGATATCCACGCGCCCTTCCCCTGCACCGATTTTGTCCTGAGCCAGTACCGCATTGCCTGCGCTCGCCAGCAGCACACCCGCCAGCGTACTGACCATCAGATTTGCTTTTGCCATGGTGAAGTCCCCTAACCTTGATCAAATTATTTGCCGGATAAACACCGGACCATCTGTGACCACCTCAGGCTAATTGCAGGGATAAAAGAGCGACCAATTGTTAATAAAGATTGAAGCCATCTGAAAAACCGATAGCCACAGATAAAACGCTGCCCTGAAACAACCATAAAATGCCCTGCAGGCCTTATAAAGTCTGGATTCGTTAGCAGAGCACGGAAAGACTGGATCTACCTCCAAACGGGTAGACAATCCTCTCATTCAGGGTAGTCACAGGGGCTTTTTAAAGGTGGACATTGCCAACAATCGTTTTATTGAATCGCTTACGGCACACTGTCTCTGCGGCGCCAGACGGAAACCAGACGAAAAATAGCCACCAGGCTGACAGCCGCTTACACTGCCGCCGTTGGGCGGTTTATTAAAAGGAATAAAAGCCTGCCATGATGAGCCTGCGCCAGATCCGTTACTTTATCGCCATTGCTGAAACCGGATCGGTGTCGGCAGCCGCGCAGGCTGTGCATATTTCCCAGTCGACCCTGACCACTGCCATCCGTCAGCTGGAAGAGGATTTAAACGCGACCCTGTTCAGCCGCCACGCCAAAGGCATGGAGCTGACCCATCAGGGCCATCAGTTTCTGCGTCAGGCTCATCTGGTACTGGCATCGGTGGAGAACGCCCGCCGCAGCCTGCTGCAGACCACAGACGATATTCGCGGCGAAATCACCATCGGCGTGACCAGTCTGGTGGCCGGTTATTATCTGGCGGATCTGCTCGCCCGTTTTCAGCGCATTTATCAGGGCGTCACCATCCGTGTGGTGGAAGATGACCGTTCCTATATTGAACACCTGCTGGTCAGTGGTGAGATCGACGTCGGCGTACTGATACTCTCTAACCTTGAATACCGCGCCGCCCTCAACACCGAAGTTCTGACCTTCTCGCGCTACCGGTTATGGTTGCCGCCGGAACATGAATTGCTGCAGCTCGACAGCATTGATTTACAGACCCTTGAGCAGCAGCCGATGATTCTGCTCAACGTTGATGAAATGGAAAAACGCATCCGCGATCTGTGGAACAGTGCTCACAGCCGTCCTCAGGTAAGCATGCGCAGCTCCTCGGTAGAAGCCGTGCGCAGCCTGGTGTCAGCCGGCATGGGGCTGGCGCTGATGCCGGATATGACCTATCGCCCCTGGTCGGTGGAAGGTGACCGCGTGGAAGCCCGGCACATTCCGCAGATTTCAGACACACTGGATATTGGCCTCGCATGGCGTCGTGGCGGTGCACGTAATCCGGTGATCGATCACTTCCTCCCTGTGGCGCGTGAATCCCTGCCCGCCCGGCAACCACTGGCCGTGAGTTAAGCCCATGACGGAATCCTTAAACTTTCCCCAGCGATTATTAATTCATGGCGAACTGAGCGACGGTCAGGGCGACCTGGAAGACGTTATTAATCCGCGCAACGGCAGCCTGATTACCCGCCTGCCCCAGGCCTCCAGCGAACAGGTCAACGATGCGGTGCTCAGCGCCCGTTCGGCGTTTAAACAATGGAAGCGCACAACACCGGCGCAACGGGCCGCGTATCTGCTGGCGATTGCCGATGCCATCATGGCCAACAGCAAAACATTCACCGCGCTGGAAACCCTGAATTGCGGCAAACCCAGACGTCAGGTGGAAGACGATGAAATTCCAGCCACCGCCGATGTGTTCCGTTATTTTGCCGCCGCAGTCCGCGGTCAGACAGCACCGGCCGCCGGAGAATACATCCGTCATCACACCAGCATGGTACGCCGCGATGCCATTGGCGTGGTCGGCACGATTGCGCCGTGGAATTACCCGCTGATGATGGCCAGCTGGAAAATCGCCCCGGCCATTGCCGCCGGCAACAGCATGGTATTTAAACCATCAGAACAGACACCGCTGAGCGCCCTGTATCTGGCACAACTGCTGAACGATATTCTGCCGCCCGGCGTCGTCAACATTATTCCCGGCCGCGGCGACAGCGTCGGCAGCCAGCTGATCAACCACAAAGACATCAGCATCGTGTCGCTGACCGGTGATATTTCCACCGGCCAGAAAGTACTGCAGGCAGCCGTACGCACGGTAAAACGCACGCACCTGGAACTGGGCGGCAAAGCGCCGGTGATCGTACTCGACGATGCCGATATCGACGCCGTCGCCGAAGGTGTCAGTAAATACGGCTACTACAATGCCGGTCAGGACTGCACCGCCGCCTGCCATATTTATGCGCTTAAACCCGTGTATGAAAAACTGCTCAGCGCACTGGCCGATAAAGTCTCCGCCATTCAGTTTAATGTTGATGAATCCTGCGACAACCTGCTCGGCCCGTTAATCAGCCAGCGCCAGCGCAACAGTGTTGCCAGCTTTGTTGAACGGGCACTGGAATTACCCCACACCGAATTAATCTGTGGCGGCAGCATTCCCGATATGCCCGGATTTTATTACCAGCCCACCGTGATCGCCGGGGCGCGCCATGAAGATGAAATTGTGCAGCGGGAAGTGTTCGGCCCGGTGGTATCCGTGACCTGCTGTGACAGCATTGAACAAGCCATCGACTGGGCCAACGACTCCCAGTACGGCCTCGCCTCGTCGGTATGGTCAGGCAATATCGGTAATGCCATGCGCGTTGCCAGCGAGCTGGAATACGGAGCCACCTGGATCAACAATCACTTTATGCTGCCAAGCGAAATGCCACACGGCGGTTTAAAGCGCTCAGGTTATGGCAAAGATCTGTCGATGTTTTCCTTAGAAGACTATTCCGTGGTACGGCATATTATGGTGAACCATAAATAAAGAATTTCTTTAGCTATTTTTTTATTTTTCATTCGCCCGGAACGCAAAAAGGCCTGCAAATGCAGGCCTTTTCTTTCCACTATCAGTACCGAGCAATCAGGCTGCTGCAGTCTCACGACGGTGTTTCAGTACGTCCAGCACCACCAGCACGGCAACGATAGCCACCAGGATGATACGGTACTCGTGCGGGATAAAGAGTGTAACCACGGCAATAGCTGCCAGTACTACACGTAATGCTTTACCCAGACGGGTTGCCCACTGACCTTCAATCGCACCGGCAAAAGCACCGATCAGCGCGACGGTCGCCAGAATGGATTCAACGTAGCCCCAGATGGTATCGCCATCGGTCCAGATCAGCGTGGAGAAGGCCATCATCGCCGGAATCAGGAAGAAGCCCTGCGCCAGCTTAAAGGCCTGCACCGCCGTTGGCATAGGCTTGGAACCGGCAATACCGGCACCGGCAAATGCCGCCAGAGCGATTGGTGGAGTAACGTTAGAGGTCTGTGACAGCCAGAACACGATCATGTGTGCCGCCAGCAGGCTGACGCCCAGATCCATCATCGCCGGTACCGCCATAATCGACAGTACGATATACGCCGCCGTTACCGGCAGACCCATACCCAGTACGATGGCAGCCACAGCAATCAGCAGCAGCACGGACCACAGGTAACCGCCGGACATGGCCAACAGGAACTGAGTGAACTGCAGACCCAGGCCTGTCTGACCAACCACGCCCACGACGATACCGGCGGTGGCACAGGCCACAGAAATCGGCAGCGCCATCAGCGCACCTTCTTTCATGCCTTCAAAGAATTTACCGATGGTGATGCGGCTGTGTTTGCGCAGCATGGCAGCGATCAGAATCGCCGCACAACCGGCAATACCCACCAGCACAGGTGAATAGCTCATCAGCAGCAGCGCGGTGATCAGAATCAGCGGCAGCAGGAAGTGCCAGCCCTGAGCCATCACGGTACGGATCTGTTCTGTCTGGCTCATGCCTTTCAGGTCGAGCTTAACCGCCATCAGGTGCACGTACAGCAGAGTACAGGTGAAGTACATGATTGCCGGAACGATGGATACCAGCAGAATTTCGCTGTAGGAGATACCGGTAAACTGCGCCATCACGAAGGCACCCGCGCCCATCACCGGCGGCATAATCTGACCACCGGTAGATGCTGCGGCTTCAATACCTGCCGCCTGCTCTGGCTTATAGCCGAGTTTTTTCATCATCGGGATGGTCAGTGCACCTGTGGTCACTGTGTTGGCAATGGCCGAACCGGAAATAGAACCCAGTGCCGCGGAGGCGATCACACTGGCTTTGGCCGGACCGCCACGGTATTTACCGGCAACGGCAAAGGCAGCATCAATAAAGAACTGGCCGGCACCGGTCACCTGCAGGAAGGCACCGAACAGTACGAAAATAAATACCACACCGGCGGCGATGGCCAGGGGCGCACCAAATACACCGTTGGTGGAGAAAATATGGAAGCGGATCATCTCTTCCAGGCTGAAGCCTTTACTGGCCACCGAAGCCGGAAGAACATCACCAAACAGTGCGTAGAGAATAAATACTCCAGCGACGATCACCATGGTCATACCGACTGTACGGCGTGTGGCTTCGAGTAATAACACCACCAGCACGGTACCGGCTATCAGGTCCGGCATCTGCAGACCGTCCAGCAGGAAGCTGATGTCATCGTAATCAAACACAGAAATCTGTGCCGCGGCCCAGCCACTGAGCACGATCATAGCCAGATCGATCAGACGGAAGAGCGGATAGAGTTTGGGTCCTGCGTGTTCCTCTTTAACCAGTGGATAAACCAGAAACACAAGCACCAGTACCCAGCCCAGATGAACAGGGCGGAACACGGGTGCCGAGAGTTGAGCCGAAATTCCCTGCCAGATCTGAAAGACAGATAAGCCAACGGCCAGCAAAGTTGCCAGTAGCAGCAGATAACGCGTTACACTGCTGTTGTTTTCGCCGGTCATTTTTTACTCCCGAAATAAACCTGCAATAAAAACGCCCGCGGTGACGGATCACGGCGAGCGCATTAACGATCGATTAAATTACTTGCGCATTTCGTTCAGGTAACGCTGAGAACCCGGGTGCAGAGGAACACCTTTCAGGATGTCCATGTTTTCCAGGGTGGTGAACTTAGCAACGTTAATGGCCTGACGGATTTCAGTCATGTGCTCGAACGCAACTTTGGTCATTTTATAGGCCAGTTCTTCGTCCAGGTCTTTGTTCACAACCAGTACGTTCCAGATCGCCGGAGTTTTGAAAGCAGGTACCTTGTTGTAGGTTTCTGCTGGTGCGTCAAACTCCATGTAAGCAGGCGCAGCTGCTTCGATTTTGGCCAGTTCTTCGTCGCTGAAAGACAGGATACGGATATCACGGGTCAGGGCCAGTTCGGTGATAGCACCAACGCCCAGGCTGCCCACGATCACACCAGCATCAATCTGACCGTTAGCCAGCGCTTCGGTGGTGGCGGTGTAGTTCAGGGACTGACCGTTAATTTCGTCTTCAGAGATACCCAGAATATTCAGGATGTTCACTGAGCTTACGCGGGTACCGGAACCTGGTGCGCCCAGAGACACTTTTTTGCCTTTCAGCTGAGTCACAGAAGTGATGTCAGAGTTGGCAGGTACCATGATCTGTACAACGTTAGGGTACAGAGCAAACAGTACGTTAGCAGGCATCTGACGTGGGAAAGGTTTTTCACCTTTCTCTGCTTTCAGTGCCACGTTACCCATGGCAATACCTGCCAGCTGTTTGTTGGTGGACACTTTAATGATGTTTTCTACAGACGCTGCAGTGACTTCTGCACGGGCGTTAATTTCCGGAATGTTTTCACTCCAGATTTTTGCCAGCATGCCACCCAGCGGGTAATAAGTACCGCTCTGGCTGCCGGTACCGATGGAATAGTTTTCTGCAAATGCAGCAGTTGGTGCCAGCAGAGCGGCGGCCATCATTATTTTAGTTATAAATTGTTTCATACAGACTCCGGTAATTATCGACTTCTAACAGTTCTGATAAGGCGTCGGCTACCGGAAAGCAGACATAAAATGTGTGTGCTTTCCGGTGGCAAAATACCCTCTACTACTATCGTAGCATCTACCATCCGGGGGAGGACTATGCGACCTAAGACTAGATTGCGGTCAGGGATTCTGCCGGTCTTGGCGGGAGGTGGCAAAGCATAGTGGCTCGAATTGATCAGAATTTAATCAGATTAGGTAGTAAACCCTACACCCATTATGTACTTGTACGCAAAGTTTTCATTCCCTACCCACCAGGACATATACACAAAGCCAGTGCGACAGCGCAGAATGCGGTAAACGCATTGTAAACCGGAGATTTCCCCATGACTCAGTACACCACGGCTGAATGGACGGCCAAAGCGGCACAGCTCACCATCCCGGCCCACGCCTGGGTAAACGGCAAGCCGGCTCAGGCTGTTGCCGGCGAGACTCAGCCATGTATGAATCCGGCCACCGGCGAGGTGCTGGCACAGATTCCTGACTGCAAACAGGCCGACGCTGATGAAACAGTGAAAATCGCCCGTGCAACATTCAATTCCGGTGTCTGGTCCCGAATGGCACCGATGGAGCGTAAGAAAATCATTGTGCGCTGGGCGCAGCTGATTGAAGACAACATCGATGAAATGGCTCTGCTGGAATGTCTGGATGTGGGCAAACCGATCAGTGATACCTACGGCATCGACGTACCATCCGCGATCAACACTATCCGCTGGACCGGCGAAGCCATTGATAAAATCTACGGCGAAATCGCACCAACTGCTCCGGGCACTCTGGCGCTGATTCAGCGTCTGCCATTGGGTGTGGTGACGGCGATCGTGCCGTGGAACTTCCCGCTGTCCACCACCGCGTGGAAACTGGCGCCGGCACTGGCTGCGGGTAACTCGGTGATTCTGAAACCCGATCCGAAAACGCCACTGACCGCTATCCGTTTAGCCGAACTGGCAACTGAAGCCGGTCTGCCGGATGGCGTGCTGAACGTCCTGCCGGGCGACGGTGTTAATCTGGGTAAACACCTGGCGCTGCACCCGGACATCGACGGCCAGACCTTCACCGGTTCCACTGCGGTGGGCAAGCTGCTGATGCAATACTCCGGTCAGAGCAACCTGAAGCGTACCTTCCTTGAGCTGGGCGGTAAGAGTGCCAACATCGTGTTCGCCGATGCTGATCTGGATACCGCTGCTATGTGGGCTGCGGTTGCCGGCTTCTATAACTGTGGCCAGACCTGCACCGCCGGTACCCGTCTGTTAGTACAGGACAGCATCTATGATGAATTCCTGCAGAAGGTGGTTGAGCATGCCAAAGCCTGGACGCCGGGCAACCCGCTGGACCCGGAAACCCGTATGGGTGCCGTTATCGACCAGAACCAGATCAACACCATCCAGAAATACATTCAGATCGGTAAAGACTCCGGTGCCCGTCTGCTGACCGGTGGCGATGCCTTTAATGGTCTGGGCGGCGACCTTGGCGGTACCTTCCATAGTGCAACACTGTTCGCCGATGTGGATAACAGCATGACCATCGCTCAGGAAGAAATCTTCGGCCCTGTGGTATCCGCCATCCGCTTTAAAGATGCAGATGAAGCCATCCGCATCGCCAACGATTCCAGATACGGTCTCGCCGGTGGCGTCTGGAGCCGTGATATTTCCACCGCCTTAAAAGTGGCTGATGGTGTGCGCACCGGTACCATGGGTGTGAACAACTACTTCGGTGGTGATATCACTGTGCCGTTCGGTGGCTTTGGTGAATCCGGTAATGGCCGCGATAAATCCCTGCACGCCATCGACGATTACACTGAGCTGAAAACCACCTGGATCGAATACTGATGAGCACGGCAGCGCTGGTACGGGCGGCTAACACCGCAGACATCGCTGCCGTCGCCGTTCTGTTTGATCAATACCGCTGCTTTTTTATCAGCAGCCATCCGATAAAGAAACCGCGCTGGCTTTTATCAACGCGCGTTTTAACCGCGCTGAATCCATTATTCTGGTTGCCGAAAATAGCGCCGGCCAACTGCTTGGTTTCTGTCAGTTGTATCCCACCTTCTGTTCGGTCGCCGCGGCAAAAATTTTTGTTCTGTACGATTTATTTGTCGCTGCAGACGGGCGGCGCAGTGGAACGGGAAAAGCGCTGTTAAAGGCTGCAGAGCACACTGCCCGTCAGCACGATGCGGTGAGAATGGATCTGGCAACTGCGGTGGATAATATCGCAGCGCAGGCACTGTATGAGTCTCTGGGCTGGCAACGGGACCATGCCTTTTTATACCTACAGCCTGACGCTTTAAAACCGCACAAACATAGTAAAAAAACGGATACCCGTACAGGAAAGCCGCAGCAAATATGCACATTTGTTTCACACATTCTGCGCCATTTACTGAGCTTAAAAATTGAACAGTCATTTTTCTGTGACAAATAATGACAAAGCTCACTGTAAAGACATCTATAGCTGGGTTAGCCTCTTGTCTTAATAACTGTAACGCGTTTGTCTTACCCTCGATCAACCCATAAGACAAAGCGGAAATAACCTGAGGAAAATGTTATGACGCTGATTTTACGCTCGGCTGAAACGTCGGACCGTGAAGCGCTTAACTCTCTGAACGAGACAGCTGCGCCCCATGTGGACCGCTTAAACGAAGATCATTTCAGCTATCTGGTGGAACAGGGGCTGTGCATCGTAGCCGAAAACCCACTGGGTAAAATGGAAGGCTACATTATTCTGGTGCGCCACGATGAAAACTTCGAAGCCGAAGATTTCCGCTGGTTTCAGGAAAGCACCAACGAGCCATTTGTGTATATCGACCAGGTCGTGGTTGATCCGGAATACCGTGGCCGCGGCATCGCATCAGAGCTGTACCGTTGTGCAGAAAAATACGCTGCGCAACTGGGTGCTGCTGCACTGACCTGTGAAATCCGTATGGACCCGCTGAACGAAGACTCCCATCACTTCCACCGCGAACACGATTTCGAAGAAATCGGCCGTCGTCGCAGCCAGGATCACGACGTGCTGCTGATGAAAAAAGCCGTCTGCGAAGAACCCTTCGTTCCTGCCTGAGTTATTACCGGCACCAGTGTCATTCCGGCACTGGTGCACACACCCGCCTAACCAACGCAGATTCTGATTGCAGTGGCTACAACCTCAGTGGCTTGAAAGGCAGTGTGTGCGATAATCACCGCATCTGACTGCGGTGAGCCCCATGGCCGACGACAAATCCTCCACCCTGTTAAAACGTGCTTTCTACCGTGCAGGGCCCGACCACCGGGCGCTGCTGGGTGGCGTTATTCCGGATTTTCTCACCATCCGCCAATGGTTCGATTTCCGCGGCGTGGAAATTGGCAAATGGGTCACCCAGGCCGAACAGGAACAGGCCGCAGCTCTGTTTTTTGATGCCTTAAGCGACCTCAGTGGCATTCTCGCCGGTACCTGGCTCAATGCCGAAGATAACCTGCTGCTGGGCCAGCAGATCATTTCCCTGCGCGGCACCCTGGCGCTGCAATACGGTAAAGGCGGTCGTCCCGGAGTTTCTGCTCACTATTCACCACTGGAGCGCAGTTTCGCGCTGGCTAAAAATGCCGGACCCGGCAGTATCGCCCATGAGTGGTTCCACGCCTTTGATCACTATATCGCCGGCAAAGTCTTTGGTTCCGGCCATAAAAAGACCGCATTTGGTTCCCGCCTGTGGCTGGATAACAAACCTTTGCAGCCGCATCGGCTGAACAGCCTGCTGGCTCAGTGCTATGCCGCGGTACTGCTCGATCAGGAGGGCCGCGGCCCGAGTGATATGTTCAGAGCGTCCGCGGCGCAGGATAAAAAACACGGCATGCTGTATTTCTCGCAACCGGAAGAAATGTGCGCCCGGGCGTTTGAAGCCTTTGTGCAGGACGCCGGAATTAAAAATGCCTTTCTGGTAAAAGGTACGCAGAAATCGGAAGAAGCCAAACTCGGGCTGTACCCACAACAGCTGCAACGTGCACGTATTAATATGGCCTTTCAGAATTATTTCTCGAAGCTGACAGCGGCTTTACTGCAGAATGCCAAACGCGAATACACCCTGACGGCTGACGATGATGGCGCCAGCAGCAATAAAGAAGGCTGATGAATGAATGCCGACAGCGTAAACAGCATCCGCCCGGCCGACGTTAACGACCCACTCTATTACCTTAAGAATTTCACCACCGCTCTGAACTGGGTACTGGCCCACAGCCGTGACCTGTTAAGCGCGGAGGAAAGTACCCGGCTGGATCGTTTTGCCACACTGTCGCAGGATGCTCAGGCGCTGCTGCTGCGTATGGTCATGCGCAAAGGCGAACTGTTTTTTCCCTCGGCCCTGATCTACAGCGAAATCAGCGATACAGAGCAGGCGGCCAGCGAGTTAGCACAACAGGCATTCTGTACTCTGGACCCGCTGTTAACGGCAGTCGAACTCACCGCCCTGCTGAAAAAAGATGAATTGCTGGCGCTGCTGCAACGGCATGCTCATAAGCCATTGCCGGACAATATCAAACGCTGGAAAAAAGCAGAGCTGGAGCAGCTTGTCAGTGAGCTGTTCGGTGACAGTGGCAGTGGCAGTGGCAGTGGCAGTGGCAGCAACAGTGACCATGACAGAACCCTGCGTCCGGCCAGCGAGTGGCTGGGCACTGAGGAGATGAACAGTAAGAAGACGAACGATAACGGGAGGAAAGACAAGGCTCTGATACGCCTCGACGTTATGCCATTATTCGACACCATTCGCCTGCTGTTCTTTGGCAACGGCTGGCAGAACTGGAGTGAATTTGTGGTCACTGAACTTGGCCACCTGAGTTATGAAGCTGTGCCACTGGATCAGTCCAGCCGGCCGTTTCATCAACGCGCTGAACTGGATTTTTACCACCAGCTGGCTGATCTGCAGCAGCAGCTGTTTTTAATCACTGAGCAACTGAAATACAAACAGCTGTCATCCGATGAAGGTGCTGCCTTCATCGCTCAGTGCGCCCAGAGTTTAATGACGCTGAAAAAAACGCCCGCAAACCATTTTGCTGAACTGCCACTCTGGTTACAGCAGCGCTGGCAAAAACTGATGGCACGCTGTGGACGCGAATGCGAACGCTGTCAGAATCTGCCGCTGGCGCTGAGCTGCTATCAGTTAAGTGATCACCGCGAAGCCCGTGCCCGACGCCTGCGGGTGATGGAATTACAGGCCAGCAGCGACGATGACTACCGCCTTCTGGTGGCTGCAGCGGAGCAGCAGCTGACCCTTATTCAACAACCGGAAACACGTATAAGCATCCAGCGCATACGCCAGCGTGCCGCGAAAAAAGCAGGAATAAAACTGCCCGCCGATTCCTGTAAAGCGGATCTGCCCCGAGCCATTAATGCTTACCCATCGCTGCAGTTAACGCTGGCGGATAACGATGACCATGTTGAATATCAGGTGATGGACTATCTGAATCAGCAGCCGGGTGGGCAGTGCTTTTATGTGGAAAACACCCTGCTGCCCGGTCTGTTTTCCCTGCTGTTCTGGCCGGCGATTTACGCGCCGGTGAGCGGTGCGTTTTTTCATCCGTTTCAATCCGGCCCGGCCGATCTGTTCCGTGATTATTTTGCCCGCCTGCGCGAAGAAGAAATTAACGCTGCATTTCTGGCTCTGCAGGATGGCAGTTATGCCGATGTTATCCGTACACGCTTTACGCAGAAACAGGGCATCAGTTGCCCGCTCATTCACTGGGGCTGGCTCAGTGCTGACGTGGTGGAAAAAGCGCTGGCGGTTATTCCTGCAGCACAGCTGGAAGCCATCTTCCGCCATCTGCTGCGTGACCTGAAAAACCACGGCCGTGGTCTGCCTGATCTGATCTGGCTGGGCGATAAGCCCGGAGAATGGAAGCTGATTGAAGTGAAAGGTCCGGGGGACCGGCTGCAGGATCATCAGAAGCTATGGCTGGAGTTTTTCCTGCAGCAGGGGATAGACGCTGAAGTCTGCTACGTCGTGCGGCCGCAATAAGCAGACTTAATCAGCGGCCTCAATAAGCGGCTTCAGTCAGCCGCTTTTGCCAGTTCGGTAAAATATTCCCCGGCCAGCTGATGCGCCCAGGGTTGAGCGGTTAAACCTGAGAAATACGCACAGTGGCTGCCACGGCGGGTCACCGCCAGTATCGCCTGAGGCATTTCACGGATCTGTTCTTTGTATTCCCAGGCGTTATCGATATGGCACACCGGGTCGTCCTCAGCATTCAGAATCAGCACCGGCACGCGGATATTTTCAAACACGCGCATAGGATTCGCGGCATCCATAAATTCCTGCAGGCTGTTAAAACCGGCGCATTCATAAATATTCTGATGCAGCTCATGCAGGTTTTCCGATTCGATCAGGGTCTGATACGACGCCATGCCGGAAAAGGATTCGGGATGGGAAAATACAAACTGCTTCAGCAGTTTCTTCGCCATCATGCGGCTGTAAACATCCTGCGCGCGGCCAAAGGCATGCTCGATGTTATAGCCCGGACAGTAAGCCATACCGCCACGGATTTTTGACTGCTCACCTTCTTCGCCCAGATAACGCACCAGCAGGCCAGAGCCCGCTGAAATCCCGATAGCGTACAGAGGTGACTGCGGATAGCGTTCAGCGATAACGTCAATCTGTTCACGCAGATCGCCGCTGTCGCCCATGGTATTAAATTTAGCGACGGTTAATGGCAGATCGCCATGACCACGACGCTGGCACAGGACGATGCGCCAGCCGGTCTGCTGATAAATATCGCGCATAAAGCCACGCATGCTGTGCGGTGAGCCGGTGATGGTATGCAGCACCAGTAAGGTCGGCTTATCGTCCGCATTATCCAGCCCCAGCCAATGCAGTGCGGTGGTACCGCCATCGGCCATGGTCAGCTGTTCGGATTTTTCATAACTGAGCTTTTTACCCAGGCCTTTTTTGAAACCCAGCGCAATCAGCTGCGCATGGGTGTTAATCATCCATGGCGTAGGAAAATAACGCCGGGTCAGACGCGGTAAACGGCCGATCATATTACGGTTTTCATCGTTATTCTGATAAACCAGCTCGGGTTTAAGCGCCGCGGTACGCCAGTAATACACAGCAAACACCAGCAACAGAATAACGGCAGCGATCAGCCACAGCAGCAGCGAGGACATGAGAATCTCCGGGCAGTCCATTTCCGCCGGGGGTATCCGGCAAATGTAATCAGCGTTAACTTTAACAGACCCGGTCAGCGTGCGGCTACTGCTGCAGCGCGGATCACACATGCGCCCGCCATGCTTAAAATCAGCAGATTGGATGAGATGGAATGTCAGTAAATGTCTGATCTGCGCGGCTCTGGTCTGATGTCTGTAAAAAACTGTCAGTAATAATCCTCTGCAGGTGCATGGGTTTATGCCCTTGGTTACACTCGGACGACATCTGAAAATATTCAGCACGTGATAAAGACATTCCCCCCGTAATAGTGAGAGGACATCACCATGAAAAAACTGGCAACGATTACCTTTTCGGCTGCTCTGGCGTTAACCAGTACCACTGTATTTGCAGACAAGAAAACCGAAGCTGCAATCGATTACCGTCAGTCTGTATTCACTGCCGTTCGCTGGAACTTCGGTACTATGGGCGACATGATGAAAGGCAAGAAGGACTTTGACGCCGCTGAATTCAGCAGCCGTGCAGACAACGTTGCAGCACTGGCGAAAATGCCGCTGGAAGCCTTTATTCCGGGTTCTTATCAGGGAAGCGCGGATGACACCGACGCGCTGCCGGCAATCGGTGAAGACTGGGAAAAATTCTCAGCGGGAATGGATAAGTTCGCCAGCGATGCAGCGGCTCTGGCTGCCGCTGCGAAAAATGCATCCGCTAAAGATGATGTAGCCTCTGCCTTTATGGCGCTGGCGAAAAACTGCAAAGGCTGTCACGACAGCTTTAAAGACTAAGCAGTCCCCAGACCGCTGCGACGGATACAGCGATCACAATCAGCCCGGTTACGATCAGACGTGCCGGGCTTTTTGTTGCCTGCTCAGCGGTGGCCAGATCCACGGCTTCGGCCACCGGCTTTTGGCCCGTTATCATGCCCTGCAGCAACGGCTCTTTGCGGAAACGCTGGTGATAAATAACTCCCACCACGTGCACTGCAATGACCGCCAACAGCACATTGAACATGGTTTTGTGCCATTTGGTGATTTCGATACTCAGGTCATAGCCCACCAGATGCACTAACGGACCTTCGGTGAAAATATCGTCGTTGGCGAATAAACCACTGCCTGCCTGAAATGCACACAGCAGCAATAACAGAACCACAGCCCAGCCACCCAGCGGATTATGACCGGCGTACACAGGTTCTTTGCGCTGCAGCAGGGAACCCAGATATTGCAGCGTGGTTTTCGGTGAATAAATAAACTGACGGAAACGGGCGTAAAAGCTGCCGGCAAAGCCCCACAGCAAACGGAAGATCACCAGCCCGAGTACGGCATAACCACAACGCATATGCCACTGCATCCATTCTCCACCCTGCTCACCGGTCCACCAGGCAAAGCCGATAAAAAACACCAGCGCCCAGTGAAACAAACGTACAAATATGTCCCAGACCTGAGATTTTTGCCCGTGTGCGGAAATATTATCGGTGGCGTCAGCCGTGGTCGTTGTCATGGAGGGGTCCCTGTCGCTGTGATCTTTTACCGTGGAAATAATAGCGAATTTGCGCTCCTGCTCACCATAGGTCAGCAGCAGTAGCGGGCTGGAAATGTGTAGGCGTGTGTCCGCTAACGTCAATTAACGTCAGCCTTCAGGCAAATGATGATCTGCCTGCCGTGGCGAATGGCCGATATAAGTAAAACCCGGCTTCAGAAGCCGAGTTTTACACTCAGGTTATACGCCAGCTCACCGGCATACGGGGACAGTCCGATACCAAAATATTCCAGCGTAAAGCCAGCACCAACACCCGCCATAAAGTTAACGGCGCGGTCCTGATCTTCACCATAACTGGCAGCAACACCACCCAGCACCACGGGGACGATAATTTTCATGCGGTTCTGCCAGCGGTATAAACGGAAATTTTCGCGCATTTTTTCCGCCTCGCCCTGCAGACTTTCCATGGCGGCCGCCTGATCCTGCAGTATATTCACCTGCTCCTGCAGATCATCTTTCAGTTCTGAATTCTGATCACTGATCAGGTCCAGCGCATCCTGTGCGGCTTTCAGCTCAGCCATCAGCTTATCCAGCTCGGCGCGTGACAGACTGACGTTGGTTTTCAGCCGGAAGCACTGTTGATAGGCGCCGCTGCCATCTTCAAAACGCTGCAGACAATAGGCACGCTCTTCAGCGTAGAGCGTCTCTGTGGATGGCGTTTGGGTTTGTGCAGATTGCTCAGCAGCAACATTCTCACCAGCACTGTTCTCACCTACACCATTCTCACCTACACCATTCTCCGCTGCAACAGCAACAGCATCAGCCTGCTGAGCAGAAGCCGGCAGTGCTGTCATCCAGCTTAAGATTGCAATAAGCGTACAGCACTTCAATGGTTGCTTCGTCCAGGTGATCTTCATTTTTTATTGCCTCATCCAGTCCCTGCATGGCATTACTGAGACGGGTTTTCACCCCGCCGATTAACTCGTTCTGCGTGGCCAGCCGCGCTTTCACTTCATCCAGCACCTGCGCCACATCTTTGACATCACTGCTGATCACACCAAGAGAGTCGGCAATATCCTGCAGGCCCTGCTCGATTTCGTCTTCTTTGGTTTGTGGGCATACGGCGGAATTCTGTGGCATATAAGCGCTGAACATCATGCAGGGGGTAATGGCCGAAAACGCCATGTGTGCAGCCAATAGGCCAACACTGACAACCACTCCAGCCACGGCACCGGAAATCATGTCCTTATTCATTGCGGTAATCTCCTGTTCACTGGTGCAAAACTGCGTAGCAGGCCGCCGTCCAGCTTAAAAGATATTAAAGAGAGCTGTTTTATAGCAGATATGCGTGTCAGCAACACTATCCATCAGGGCCAGCACAACGCTGACCCTGACTGAAAGCAAAAGGGGAAGTAAAAACGGCGAGCAAAATGGACAGAAGGGCTGCGTCAGGACGCTTCTTCGGCAGAAATCACCCGCACCGCTTCTTTAATCAGAGTGAGAGCCAGGGTTTTTTCCGGCGGTAATTCCGGCAGGTTATCGATATCAAACCATCCCGCCGTGCGCAGTTCGGTTTCATCAATCACCAGATCGCCTCCGGCATAGTCACACAGATAGCCCAGCATCAGCTGGTGTGGAAATGGCCACGCCTGAGATAACAGATAACGCGGATTGGTAATCTGAATACCGGCTTCTTCTTCGATTTCCCGCGCCAGTGCGTCTTCTGCACTTTCACCGGCTTCGATAAATCCCGCCAGACAGGAATACATACCGTTGCGGAATCCGAGGTTCTGCGCCAGCAGCAATTTACGCCCGTCGCGCACCACGGAGATCACACAAGGCGATACTTTTGGGTAGGAGCGGTATTCACAGCCGGGACAGGTCAGCGCTTTATCGCTGTCGTTAAACTCCAGTGGCGTACCGCAACGGCTGCAGAAATTCTGCGTGCTGAGCCAGTAGCGTAACTGTGCAGCGGCATTAACCACCTTGAACATATCATCCGCTGACATCAGCAGATAATCACGCAGACCGGTTTCCTGCCAGCCTGGAGGGCACTGCGGCAGCTGCACGACGCGCAGCGGGCTGCCATTCACCTGGCCCAGTAACAGCTGCAGCTCAGGCTCCATAGCGATGGATTCGGTGGTCCAGGGGGTGACATTAAGTGGATCAGCAATAACCTCCTGCTTCAGCAGCAGCTGGCTATCGAGAAAATAAAGGGTATTGGTTTCCGGAGAATCTTCACCGGGTACCAGCGCCGGATGATAAATAAAATCAATGGACATACGCGGTTATCCTGCAATACATAAGCGCCAATATAGCCGCTTACGCGCAGAATATCCCGCTATTGCCACAGAAACGGATCATTTCAGCAGTGGTTTGTCTGTCCACTCAGCTATCTCAGAGTTTGCGCACGTTAATCTTCATGGTCTGAATACGGTAAGCGATCTGGCGCGGTGTCATACCCAATAAGCGCGCGGCCTTAGCCTGCACCCAGCCGGCCTGTTCCAGCGCAGCAATCAGGCGCTCACGTTCATCCATATCCGGGCTGTCGAGATCCACCTGAGCAGCCACCGGGGCGGCGGCAAAGGTATGTTGGTTGCGCTGACCATCCGGCAGGGAAATCACATCACAGTCAATGGTGCCTTCCTCGCTCATCACTGCCGCGCGCTCCAGGCAGTTCTCCAGCTGACGCACGTTGCCCGGCCAGTCATGACTCATCAGCATACGCACAGCGCTGTCGGTCAGGCGCAGGTCACGGCCCTGATTGCGGGAAATTTTATTCAGCAGAAATTCCGACAGTTCCGGTACATCCACCAGACGTTCACGCAGTGCCGGAATCTGGATCGCCATAACATTCAGACGATAGTACAGATCCTCGCGGAAGTTACCCTTCTCGACTTCTTCTTCGAGATTACGGTTAGTCGCTGCGACGATACGCACATTTACTTTAATGGTCTGGCCACCACCGACCCGCTCCAGCGTACCTTCCTGCAATACACGCAGCAGTTTGGCCTGGAACAGCGCCGAAATTTCACCGATTTCATCGAGGAAAAGTGTGCCGCCATCGGCCTGTTCAAAGCGGCCTTTGCGCTGCTTAACCGCGTTGGTAAACGCGCCTTTTTCATGGCCGAATAATTCTGACTCAAGCAGGTTTTCCGGCAACGAGGCACAGTTCAGACAAATAAACGGATTGTGTGCACGCGGCGAGTTATAGTGAATGGCGTTGGCAATTAATTCTTTACCGGTACCGGATTCACCCAGAATCAATACGGTGCTGTCCCATTTAGCCACGCGGCGCACCTGATCGAAGACGCGACGCATGCCTTCGGAATGGCCGACAACCATATTATCGAAGCCATATTTGGCGCGCACTTCACGCCGCAGTTCATCACGCTCACGGGCAATGGTCTGCCCTTCTTCAACATTGACCAGCAGGCGCACGGTCTGCGACAACAGGTCCGCCGTCGCCTTCATAAATACGGTACGTTCCGGCAGATAGTCATCCGCCGGTACATCCGGCTGCGCTGCCAGTACACCAATGGCGTTGCCTTTGGCATCACGGATCGGCACACCAATAAATGGTAATTCCAGATCGTATAATTCCAGCCGGTCGAGAAAGCGCGGCTCGCTGGAAATACGGCCAAGGACGATGGATTCGTTAATTTCCAGTACGCGTCCGACAATGCCTTCACCCGGCTGATATTTTACCGAGGATGAATGTTTATTAACGCTCTCTGAATCAGAATAAACAGCGCCAACCTGAATCAGGCTGTTTTCCGGATCATACAGGGTGATAACACCATGACGCAGGCCAGCCTGATTATGCAGAACACCCAGAATTCCGCTGAGCGTTTCTTCAATATTTTTGGCTTTGGATAAGATACCCGACACTTCACACATGCAACGGAACTGACGTTCGATCAGTTCGGCTTTGCTGTTAACCCGCATACCTGCATTGGCTATAGAGTGGCTCATAAAGGATCACCCTTCTCAGCGAATGGATGTGACGGGAATCTGAACGATAATGCGACATCCCGGTTTGTGTTTTTCGTCAATGCGGACGGTACCAGCGTGGTCACTGACCACTTCATGCACCATCGGCAAGCCCATACCACGGCATCCACTGCCGTTGGTTTTTGTACTGAAAAATGGCTGAAATACTTTCATCATCAGTGATGGATCAATACCACTGCCGGTATCAATAATTTCGCAGGTAACGACGTCTTTTTCTGCATCACTGGTAATGATGGTCAGCTCACGCTGTCTGACCTGCCGTTCGCTCATAGCGTCTACGGCATTATCAATTAATTGTTTAAACATACTGCGCAGGCGGCGTTCACGGCCAATAATCGCTGGCAGGTGAACCGACGGCTGCCAGGCCACTGTGATACCGGCAGACAGGAAACGTTCGGTACTGAGTGCCAGCGCTTCGCGCAACAGTTCATTAATATTGACCGGCTTTTTACTTTCCTGAATTTCCGCAGGCATGGAATCACGCATGCTGTCCATGGCACCCCGTCCGGATGCCAGCGCATCTTCCAGCGCAGCCAGCAATGCGTCATCACGGCTTTCCGCACTGCGACGCTGTAACATACTGACCGCCGTGGCGAGCAGATTGACCGGTCCTTCCATCTGATGAATGGCACCATTAACGGTTTCGCGCATGCCCTGCACCAGATCTTCTTCCGCCATTAATGCTTTTAAAGCATTAAGATGGGTTTCTTCCTGACGGCGGCGGATATCGGTAATTTCATTAATCATCAGCAGCACATAGTGATGCACCGTCTGCTCAAAAAATCCGTCCGCCTGTTCGCCCTGCACATCAATATTGGTACCGAAACAACTGAACCAACGCGCCAGGCTACGGCCATGATCGATGGAGAATTCCTGATCATCGAAACTCTTTCTTTCATCAATCAGATTGGTATAACTGCTACCCAGATGTTTACTGACCACATCAACGGCAGCATCCAGACTGTCGCTGTCCGTTAATTCTTTCGCCAGCTCACGGAAACTTGGGTTAGCTGAAACTACATGACCGGTTTCATCCAGAACCACAACGGATGCCGGAACTGAATTCAGAACGGATTCCATCATCAGCTTCTGATTAATAAGACGCTGTTCCAGTTCGTGCATTTCCGAACCGTCACGATGCATACCTAAATAATAAATCGTCTCATTATTTTCATTGATTACCGGCGCAACCGTCAGCTCTGCCAGATACAGACGCTGATCTTTACGGCGGTTCAGCAGCATACCGCTCCAGGCTTTCTGCTGAGCCAGACGCCCCCACAATGCCTGATAAACAATCCGCGGCGTGGTGTGATTGGAAAGAATGGATTCGTTTTTTCCCAGAACCTCTTCTTCACTGTACCCGGTTACCTGGGTGAAAGAACGGTTCACATAAAGAATATTGGCTTTCAGATCCGTGATCGAAATAGCCACAGGTGAATGCTCTACCGCCTGAAAGAAAACTTCCTCTGCTAACAGGACTCCTTCCGGGTGAATATCAGCAATACCTTTTTCAGACAGGTTCACAGCCTCGGCCTGATCCTGAGTGAGCTTGATTTTCCCCATACCAGCTCCTTATGGCGCAATGCATTGTATGCATTATTCTGAAGACACTATTAAACAGGTCAGCAAAGAGTGTGCCTGATGTTTTTTTCGCCTCAGGCCCCATGATTACTGTCATCTGCCCGACAAGAATTTCATTTTTTGTAGCAAAAACAACAAACGACAAAATTGGCTTTTCGCGCTTTTGTAACAAACGCGACAAGAAGAACTTGTGTCACCTTTGCTGCAAACGCACTGTTTTCAGGCTTTGCAGACCCATGATGCACAAATAAATGCATCCGCCCATGTTCCGCCTCGCCGAAAAATTCCTGTGGCATGTGAAATGCAATAACGCATCAGGCACACATCAGCCTTCACAGAATATGCAGCGCCCCGTCGCCTTTATATAAATCTGCCAATGAAAAACCGGGCTGGCTACTGGGGTAATGGCATGAGGTATGAGATATGGATTACTTACTGATATTGGTGAGCACAGCTCTGGTCAATAATATTGTACTGGTGAAATTCCTTGGGCTTTGTCCGCTGATGGGGGTATCCAGCAGCGTTTCTTCTGCCTGGGGCATGAGTCTGGCGACCACCTTTGTTCTTACCTTATCTGCCCTTCTGAGCTGGCTGATTGAACATCTTTTACTTCAGCCTTTAGACATAGAATTTTTAAGAATCCTCTCCTTTATTCTGATCATCGCTGCTGTGGTGCAGTTCACCGAAGTGATGATGCGTAAAACCAGTCCGGCATTACACAAAGCGCTGGGGATTTTTCTGCCACTCATTACCACCAACTGTGCGGTATTGGGTGTAGCACTGCTGAATATCAACGAAAAACACAATCTGCCGCAGAGCCTGATGTTTGGTCTCGGATCGGCGCTGGGTTTCGTTATCGTTATGGTGATGTTCGCCGGTCTGCGCGAACGTCTGGCATTAGCTAATGTGCCGGCGCTGTTTACCGGTACTCCGATCAGTCTGATTACTGCTGGTCTGTTGTCGCTCATATTTATGGGCTTCAGCGGCATGATCTGACGGCGCAGATAAATAACAGAAAAAAGGAGGCTGTATGTTAATTGCGACTCTGGTACTGACCATTCTGGGTCTGGCACTTGGTGGCCTGCTGGGTCTGGCTGCACGTTTTTTTGCGGTGGAAGAAGCCAGCCCGATCGTTAAGGAAATTGAAGAAATGTTACCTGGCAGTCAGTGCGGACAGTGCGGATTTCCCGGCTGCTCCCCGGCTGCAGAAGCCATGGCCAATGGCAGCGCCGACGTTACCTGCTGCCCTCCGGGCGGCCGCGCCCTTGCTGAGAATCTGGCCAAACTGCTGGACATTGATCTGTCGACGCTCGGTGAAACCGCTGAGCCCAAACTGGCAACCATTGATGAAGACCTCTGCACCGGCTGTACCCGTTGCTACAAAGCCTGTCCGACGGATGCCATCGTCGGCGCCAGCAAACAGATTCATGTGGTCTATGCCGATGCCTGTACCGGCTGCAACCAGTGTGTGGATGCCTGTCCGGAAGACTGCATCAGCCTGATCAGCACGCCGGTAACTCTGACCACCTGGCACTGGACCAAACCTGAGGCAGCCTGATTATGTTATTTGGACTGGGAACCTTCCGCGGCGGTGTACACCCCGACGGTCATAAAGAAGACAGCGGCTTTCTGGCAATTAATACTTCATTGCCTTTGCCTGAGCGCCTGTACCTGCCTCTGTGTCAGCATTCCGGTGAAGATGCGGTGCCATTAGTGCAGGTTGGCGACAGCGTGTTGAAAGGCCAGCGCATTGCCGCAGCAGAAGGACGCCTGTCAGCCAATATTCATGCACCGACGTCCGGCACTATTGTTGGTATTGAAACCATTACCATGCCGCACCCGTCCGGTCTGCCGGCCAACGCCATTATTCTTGAGCCGGACGGCATGGAAAAATGGACGGAACTATGCCCACCGGAAGATCCGTATAAAACCTCTCCGGAAGAACTGGCCAGCCTGGTGGAAGAAGCCGGTATTGTCGGTATGGGCGGTGCGATTTTTCCGGCCGCCATTAAATTACGTCAGGGCCGTCGTTTTGAAATTAAAACCCTGATCGTCAACGGTGGTGAATGTGAACCTTACCTGACCACCGACGACCGCTTAATGCGTGAGCGTGCAGAAGAAATCGTTGAAGGTACCAAACTGGTCCGCTACATCATCGAAGCTTATCGCGCAGTTATCGCGGTTGAAGACAACAAGCCCAAAGCCATCGCCGCCCTGCAGGAAGCCGCCAAAGACATTGGTTCTATCGAAATTATGGTGGTGCCATCCCGTTATCCGATGGGTTCGGCAAAACAATTAATTCAGGCCGTCACTGGCTATGAAGTTCCGGCAGGCAAACGCAGTAACGATATCGGCGTACTGGTGCATAACGTCGCCACTGTGTACGCCATTCAGCAGGCACTGGTGTACGGCCGGCCATTATTATCACGGGTAACCACAGTGGCCGGTGGCTGTGTTGGCCAGCCGCAGAATGTCGAAGCCTTACTGGGCACGCCAATCAGTCATCTGTTTGAACAATGTGGCGGACTGACGAAAACCCCATCCCGTATATTAATGGGTGGGCCAATGATGGGGCAGGTTCTGCCTACCGCCGAAGTGCCATTAATTAAAGGCAGCTCCGGCATTCTGGCGTTAACCAAAGCCGAAGTGAATGAACATATGCCATCGCCCTGCATCCGCTGTGGCCGCTGTGTAGACGCCTGCCCGATGGGTCTGTTGCCGCTGGAAATGTCGCGTAATGCCAAACAGGATGATCTTGATGGCGCCCAGGAAGCAGGTCTGCGCGACTGCATTCTGTGCGGCTCCTGCGCTTATGTCTGCCCGTCCCATATTCCTCTGGTGCAATATTTTGAATACGCCAAAGGTGAACTGGCCGACCGCAGAGCCAGCCAGCAGAAGCTGACCTATACCCAGGAATTAATGGCAGCACGTAAGGATCGTCTGGAAGCCGAAGCCGAAGCCAAGCGCGCAGCAAAAGCCGCGAAAGAAGCAGCTAAGGCAGCCAAAGCCGCGGCTAAAAAAGCAAAAGCGAAAAAAGCAGCGGCAGATGTAAAAACAGAAGTTGCTACAGGCGAAGCCGCTGAGCTGACCGCAGTAAGCGAAGCAAGTGAAGCCAAAGCCACCAGTGAAAGCGAAAGCTGACGTATTTTTGAGAGAGTAATTTGCCATGACTGCTGAACAGGTTTACACGCCCACAGCGTCCCCACACGCTCACGATCGTTCTAGTATCGACCGGATTATGCTTCGCGTCTGCATTGCTCTGACGCCGGTCACCCTGTGGGGCTTTTATTGCTTTGGCTGGCCGGCCATCATTCTGTTCACCATCACCGCTGCCAGCGCTGTCTTAACCGAAGCCCTGTGTCTGTATTTAATCGGCCAGCCGCTCAGCCGCTTAAAAGATAATTCAGCGCTGTTAACCGGCTGGATGCTGGCATTAACTCTGCCGCCATGGGCCCCATGGTGGGTTGGCGTTGGCGGTTCCTTTTTTGCTATTGCCATTGGTAAACAGATTTACGGTGGTATTGGTCAGAACGTATTTAATCCCGCCCTGCTCGCCCGTGTCGCACTGTTAATTTCATTTCCGGTACAGCTGACTACCTGGGTAAACGTTACGCCAATTAACAGCGCATCAGCACCGGGCTTTATAGAATCCCTGAAGATTATTTTTGCCAGTGCGCCACTGGCCGATGGTATGACCGGCGCCACCTGGCTGGGGGCCAGTAAAGCCGCTGCAGCGGGCGGCGCACATATGAGCGACATGATTGCCGCGGATTTCAGTCTGCAGGATGCCTTCTTCGGCATGACCCGTGGCAGTATGGGTGAAACGTCGGAAGCACTGGCACTTATCGGTGGCCTTTATCTGATTATTACCCGCGTCATCAGCTGGCACATACCAATAGCACTGCTGGGCTCGCTGGCCATACTGTCATTACTCGCTTCGCACACCAATGCCGACAGCTATGCCGGGCCGCTGTTCCACCTGACATCCGGCGGCATCATGATCGGTGCATTTTTTTACGCCACTGAATACGTCACATCACCTTCCACTGCTGCCGGCAAAATTATCTTCGGCGTTGGTTGTGGTGTGCTGCTGTTCTGTATCCGCAGCTGGGGCGGTTTTCCGGAAGCGGTGGCGTTTGCCATCCTGCTGATGAACACCCTGACGCCACTGATTGACCGGGCAGTTAAACCGCGGGCGTACGGCCGTAACCGCAAGGGTAGTGCTGCTAAACACGTTTCTGCTTTACGCAAGGTGTCCTGATGATCAGCTTCGATATTCAGCCGTACAAAGAAAAACCGGTTTATCAGGCACTTCTGCTGGGAGGTGCCTGTGCGCTGGTCAGCCTGCTGTTGATTCTTGGTAATCACACAACGCTGCAATCCATCGAAGATCATAAAACCGCCGATAAGCTCGCCATGCTTGCGCAGGTACTTCCGCAGAGCTATTACGATAATGATCCGCTGACCGATACCCGTACGCTGCAGCACGAAGCACTCAGCGCACCGGCCACCTTAATGCTGGCAGAGAAAAATGGTGCGGTAACCGCCGTTGCTGTGCAGCTGTCGATTGCTGGCTGGGGCGGGATTATTAATATGATTCTGGCGGTAACTCCGGATGGACAATTAATGGGCGTGCGTATTATCAGCCACATTGAAACGCCCGGACTGGCAGACAAAATCGAAGTGGAAAAAAGCGACTGGATTACCGGCTTTGATGGCAAGTCTCTGGAGAATGTCAGCGAACAGGGCTGGCATGTAAAAAAAGATGGCGGGGAATTTGATCAGTTTACCGGCGCAACCATTACCCCCCGCGCAGTGGTTAAAGGCGTTCATACCGGGCTGCTGCTGTATCGCAGCTGGGCAGAAAGCGAAGACGGTCTGAAAACTCTGGCGGCGGGCATGACATCAGCCGCAGATGAACAAAGTGCGTCGCCTGAGCGCGTGGAAAAACAGGTGCAACAACAATCACAATCGTCGGCAAAAAATACCGGCAGCGAAGCAACGGAGGCCGCCTCATGAGTCAGTTTCGTCAGATATTCCGTGAAGGGTTATGGGACAACAACGTTGCCATGGGGCAAATGCTGGCTCTGTGCCCACTGCTGGCGGTAACCACCAGTGCCACCAATGGTCTGGGCATGGGCATTGCCTCTCTGGCGGTACTGCTGCTGACCAATATCATTATCTCTTCCGTGCGCGGCGTCATCAGCCCGCAGGTACGGATTCCGGTGCTGATCGTATTAATTGCCACTGTGGTAACTCTGGTTGATATGACCATTAATGCGTTTATGCATGATCTGTATAAAGTGCTGGGGCTGTTTATCGCGCTGATCGTTACTAACTGTGCGATTTTTGGCCGTGCTGAAAGTTACGCCAGCAAGCAACCCGTACTCAACGCAACCGTCGATGCACTGGCCATGGGATTCGGCTTTATGTGGGTGCTGGTCGCGGTAGGTGGTATGCGCGAAATTCTCGGCAGCGGCACCCTGTTTGCCAACGCCTCGCTGTTACTTGGCAGTCATTTCGCCTGGCTGGAAACCACAGTCATTCCAAACTATTCAGGTATTCTGTTGGCAATTCTGCCACCTGGTGCCTTTATGGCGCTGGGTTTCCTGATCGTAATTAAACGCATGATCGACCGCCGCCTGCCACAGAAAGCAGATAACGGGCTGGTTACCATCAGTTCACATTGCTGAGGACAGAAAGATGCAGGTCAGTGTTATTTATGCGATTGCCGGAAAACAACCCTGGATCACACTGGATGTCGATGATGACTGTGTGCTGGCTGAGGCTGTGGAACAGTCCGGCCTTCTGAACAAATACCCGGAAATCGACCTCGACAGTATGCGTGTCGGTATTTTTGGCAAACTGGCAACGCCGGAAAGCGAACTGAAAGACGGCGACCGGGTAGAAATTTATCGTCCGATCACCCGTTCACTGGATGACGATGATGACGACGACGATGATTAATACCAGCCCTTGCTGGCAGCATACTCCTGACTAACCTCCTCTGGTCCTTTGCGAATCCTTTAAGTTGGCATAAAGTTAACAGCGGTACACCATTATCTGAACCAGAAAGGTGCTGAAGGCCGGTAAGGTACTGAAGGAGTAGGTGCTGAGGGGGAGGTACTGAAGGAGACAAAGTGCTGAAAAGGAAAGCTGCAATATGACCTCGGATAAACAGTATGCTGATCACAACAAGAAAGCCGGGCAAGCCATTTCCTCACCCTGCATCAGGAACTGTTGCCTCGACCACAATGATATTTGCCTCGGCTGTTACCGCACACTGGAAGAGATTCGTCATTGGGTAGAATCCACTGTCCAACAAAAGCAAAGTATTCTGGCGCTGTGTGAAGCGCGGCGTCAGGCTGACCGCAAAGGCTGAGCAGGCAGTCAGCGTAAAATTTTTTAATTTAAATTATTAAAAAAAAAGAGCACCGCAGTGCTCTCTTTCAGCCGGATTTAAATCAGCACTGAACCTGATCTTCATCCAGACCCGCATCTCGTGCCTGCTTTTTAGCTTCTTCACAAGCTGCATCTGCAGCTGCCTGAGCTGCTTCCTGAGCTTTGGCAACCGCTGCTTCTACTGCAGCAGTATCGCCACTCTCTGCAGCCGCCATAGCTTCTTCAGCCGCTGCCTGAGCTTCATCAACTTTTGCCTGACTGCTTGCTGCCGGAGCAGTGTCTGCTGCAGCTGTGCTTTCTTTTTCTTCACCACAGGCGGTCAGGCCCAGAGTAAAAACGGTCGCCAGAGTCAAAGCAAAAAAATTACGTGTTTTCATTCCATTTGTCCTTTTTTGGATAATCAGCTTCCTGGCCGGATTCCCTGATTCAGCCGGCAGACTATTGTCCTGCCGGGCGGTGGCGTCCGGTCCGCGGGCAGTATTGCGATAGCGGATCACTGGAAAAAGCTACCGTTTCACATTTTGATAATGATATAAACACGATTAACGCCAGAGAAATTTCAGCGGCATACTCTGACTAAACACTGATTAAATTCCGACCAGATGTGCAAGGCAGCGCAGGAGATTTCTGCAGCGATACGCGGCAGCACAGGTAAGAATATGTCCGCAATCCGCAATCTGATGTTAAGCTGCATAAATAGCGGCTTCTGCAAACGAGGAAAGTACATGGATGTAACGGCAAAAACCACAGACTCTGGCCGGCGAGGCATATTGGTATCGACAGGTCTTCTGCTGGGAGCGATGGCAGCGCAGCCGTTTTTGTTTATCTTTTCCAAAATACTGCCGGCATCATTCTGGAGCACCTTGCTGCCTCCCCCCTTTGCCGCTGGCTGGCTGATCAGCTTTATACTGTTAACACCTGCGGTATGGACAGCTATTCATCTTCAGCAGGCATTTAAAAATACGCTCTACACACTTTGCTGTACCCTGCTGCCAGGTGTGCCACTGGCCCTGACGATAATCTCAGCATCCACGTCCGTGAATAATCTGAGCTACCAATATATCTGGGCATTACTCATCCTAATGCCGCCCGCCATGCTGCAGCTGGTACTGTTTTCAGCGTATAAGTTTTTGCAAAAAAGAAGATAACTCTGATGAATCCAGCGCTGACTGAACACAGCCAGACTTAAGCGAATGCGGGTAGAAAGAAAAAAGCGGGGGCTGGAACCCCCGGAAAGCCGGCTTACACCGGCGAGGTTGCTAATCAGGCAGTTCTGATCAGGAGCTTACTCAGTAACTTGTTCAGGAAGTTCGTCATTCGATCAGTCAGAGGGTCGGTCATGAGGTCAAAGGAACGACCAATACCGGTCGCTTACTGTGTTCAATCACTTTGCCCGCAGTCGAACCAATCAATACTTTGCCCAGACTGTGATCATGACGGGTTCCCATCACGATCACACTGGCACGGATTTCATCCGCTACTTTAAGAATTTCCCGCCAGGGCTCGCCCTCAGTGACTTTAGCATCCAGCTGCCCAGCCTGAAGCCGCTCGTCTTCGTCCAGCTCAGTGTCACAGAAAGCCTGCACACGCTTAAAAATCCCTTCGTGAACTTCCTGTACACAACTGTCGTGCATCGCCTGCAGGGATTTATCACGGGCCATCATTTCTTTAACAATCTTCTCAGCCTGCGCCCCTGCCGATTCAATCACATGCAGATAGGTGATATGCGATTCATAGTGTCCACATAAGCTGACCGCTGCGCGGAAGGCAGGGCGCGATCCTTCGCGCAGATCGGATGCATAAAGAATACGTTTAACTCCGGGTAACATAGACGCCTCCTGTCAGCGGTATAAAAGTTCTGGCAGCACCAGGGTGATCACCGGTACCAGAGTAATCAGTGCCAGACGGACAATATCTGCGCACCAGAACGGCGTGACGCCTTTAAAAATCGTCGCCGGATTAATATTCCGTATCACCGCATTCAGAACGAAGATATTCATCCCCACCGGCGGTGTAATCAGGCTGATTTCAGTAACCACAACCACCACGATACCGAACCACACCAGATCGAAACCCAAGCTTTCAACCAGTGGATAGAAAATAGGCACAGTCAGCAGCAGCATGGACAGACTTTCAAACACCATACCCAGCACAATATAAATACCGAGAATTACCAGGATGACACCCAGCGGACTGACATCCAGCGAAGTCACAAACGCCAGCAGATCGTCCGGCAGTCCGGCACGGTTAATAAAGTCAGAGAAGATCAGCGCACCGATCACTACACCAAACAGCATGGCCGTGGTGCGCCCGGTATCACTTAAGGCAGCAAACAGCAGACCCGGTGACAGAGTGCGGCGGAACAGCGCAATCAATAATGCACCACCGGCACCGATACCCGCAGCTTCGGTTGGGGTAAAAATACCGAGATAAATACCGCCCATCACCAGCGTGAACAGCGCGACAACACCCCAGACGCCTTTCATCGCCATAAAGCGTTCTTTCCACGGCAGTTTCTCACCGGCCGGACCTGCTTCCGGGTTACGCCATACCACGTATTTCACCGCGCCCAGATACATAAGCACACCGAGCAGGCCCGGAATAAAACCGGCAGCAAAAAGTTCACGGATACTGGTTTCTGTCAGCAGGCCGTAAATAACCAGAATCACACTCGGTGGAATCAGAATTCCCAGAGTACCGCCGGCAGCAATGGAGGCTGTCGCCAGCGAATCGGCATAGCCGTATTTACGCATTGGCGGCATAGCTACCTTGGCCATGGTCGCTGATGTTGCCAACGATGAGCCACAGATCGCCGAGAAGCCACCACAGGCAACGACGGTTGCCATCGACAGACCACCCTTGTGATGCCCTAAAAACGCGTTGGACGCACGATACAGTGCCTGAGACAGGCCTGAGTTAGTTACCAGATTGCCCATCAAAATAAACAGTGGAATTACCGACAGTCCATATTCCTGCACCGTATCGATAACACGGTTGGAAGCCATGGAAAGAACACCGCTCCAGCGGAAATCCATAAAATTATCGAAGCCCAGGCCCTGCAGATAAGCAAAGCCAAAAAAGCCGGTAAAACCCATGGCGAACGCAATGGGAATACGCACTACAATGATCAGAATCAGAAGTATGGCAAAGCCAATCAATGCAACAGTCATAACGCAACCTAAATCTCAGCAGTTGGTTTTAAGGTGATTATTTTTCTTTAATCACACGGTACAGGCCATAACTGATCATCATGGCAGCGCAGACGTAACTCATCACTGAGATGTACTGCACGATATAGCCCGTAGGAATTTCCAGGTATTCAGTCACTACGTCCCTGCGCAACGAACGCTCTGCCAGATACCACATGCGGCTGGCCAATGCGTAAAAAGCACCGGCAACCAGAATGACGGATAACAGACCCAGCGCTTTTACCAGCCAGTAATTCATATAGCGGTCGAGCAGATCCACCACCACATGGCCGCCACGCCAGGTGATAACCGGCATTTCTGCGAAAATAATGACGGCCAGAGCAATCTCCGTCATTTCTGTACTGCCGTTGATGGCATTGCCGAGAAAATACCGGCCAATGACATCAACACAGGTGAGCAATACCAATGCAAACAGAACACAACCTGCAATACATTCGAGAAAAAAGGCCAGCCATTTGACTGGCCCTTTTTCCTCATAGTGTTCTGATACCCAATCAGACACAGACATAATTATTCTTCCGCAGCAACGCTTTGAGCAGGTTTATAGGTGTGCGCAATATCACGCAGTTCTTTCATCACCGCCGGACCGTCAACTTCGCGGTCAGCGACAGACTCAACCCAGATCTGATCCATACCGGAAATCATCTTGTTGAATTCAACCGCCAGTGGTGAATCGGCGCTCAGCTCGTTGATTTCAACACCGGCTTTACGGGCTTCTTCGTAGCCTTCCATATCACCCTCTTCCCAGGCACGACCAGCCATGGCAGACAGCTTTTCACCGGATACAGCCAGGATGGCTTCACGATCACGATCGTCCAGATCTTCCATAAATTCAGGGTTAATAAACATGGAGAAGCTACCCATATACATACCGGCAGGGAATACAGTGATGTATTTGGTCACTTCATTCAGACGCAGACTTTTCTGTTGAGCCATTGGCATAAAGATGCCGTCAATAACACCCTGCTGCAGCATTTCGTAGGCTTTTGTGGCTGGCGCACCGACCGGCGTCAGTTTCATACGCTCGGCCAGTTCAGTCTGAACACCACCGCCTACACGGATTTTTTTACCTTCAATATCGGCCAGGGTTTTTATCGGAAAGTTTGACTGAATAGTACCCGGACCGTGGGAGAACATTGCCAGCACCTGCAGGCCTTCAAATTCGCCAGCCTGACGCAGGTGTTCATCGTACACACGCCAGAGCGCCACAGAAGCCGCTTCAGCGCCAACCCCCAGACCAGGCTCTTCTACGATCTGTGGTAATTTAAAACGGCCCGGTACATAGCCATGAAAGCTGAAGGAAGCATCAACAACACCATCTTCCACTAACTGGAACATGGTTTTCGGATGGCCAAGGCCATACTCGAGTTTTACTTTAACGCGCCCTTCCGTCGCTTCTTCAACCCATTTAGCCCAGGTCGGCCACACCACTTCGTTCTGCTTATCCGTCGGTGGCAACCAGGTACCCACACGCAGAACCGTTTCAGCGGCGGCATTAAATGAAGCAAACAGAGTAGTGGCCAGCAGGCCGGCAGAGGCAATTTTTTTAAGCGTATTCATAATTAGCACCTTGCTGTTTAATTATTGTTTTATTCGGGGTGATCCACACGACTGTACAGATTCACCCATTTCACACCTGACTGATCAGGCAATGAACCGGTAAGAAGGCCGACGCTCAGTTGATAAGGCTTCTGGCCCCTGATACGTCAGCTTTCTCTGATTGCTCTGAAGACAGAGACAATCGTTGTTATTGTTATCTATCCGAAAACCTTCAAAGGATATGAAAAAAGCTTTTCACACCCCCCTGTTGTTTCAGTCTTTCTTTTTAACCAATGTCAGGATGTCATAGCTGGCGACTAACTCACCCTCCTGATTAGTCACCTGAACATCCCAGGCGACAACGCCCTGTGGTTCACCTTTAGGGCTTTCTTTGCCCTGATCAATTTTGCGCTTACAGGTCAGGCGTGCCTGAATGGTGTCGCCGATACCCACCGGGGTAATAAAGCGCAGGTTATCCAGACCATAATTCGCCAGAACCGGACCAACACCCGGAGATACAAACAGCCCCGCAGCGGCAGAGAGCACGAAATAGCCATGAGCAATACGCTTCTCGAACTGAGAATCGCGGGCTGCCAGCTCATCAAAATGCATGTAGAAATGATCACCGGACAGGCAACCGAAATTGACGATATCCGCTTCGGTTACGGTACGGCGGTGAGTCAGCAGCGACTCGCCGATCTGTACTTCTTCAAAGTGACGACGGAATGGATGCACATCGGTTTCAATGGTGTCGGCTCCACGCACATATTCACGGCTTACGGCCGTCAGCATGGTCGGTGATCCCTGGATCGCTGCGCGCTGCAGATAATGTTTCACTGCGCGGATACCACCCAGCTCTTCACCGCCACCGGCGCGACCAGGACCACCGTGTTTCAGCATTGGCAGCGGTGAACCATGACCAGTGGATTCTTTTGACGATTTTTCATCAAGGATATGTACACGACCGTGATAAGAGGCCATCACAGGTACCATGTCGGCAGCAATAGCCGGATCACGGGTCACCAATGAAGAAACAAGAGAACCTTTACCACGGGCCGCCAGTGCCAGCGCATGATCAGTATCACGGTATGGCATCAGCGTGCTGACCGGACCAAAGGCTTCGATATCGTGGGCACCGCAGTCGCCATCCGGTGTGTTATTAAGCAGCAGTGTCGGCTCGAAGAATGCACCGTTTTCTGTGCCTTCACCCTGAGTAGCGAAATCACGGCTGTTACCGCAAACCACTTCACTGGTTGCCATCAGTGCTTCCAGCTGATGACGCACATCTTTCTGCTGATCGTGGGATGCCAGTGCGCCCATACGAACACCTTCAAGGCGTGGATCACCCACAGTCACTTTTGCCAGTCGTGCAGCAATTCTTTCAGCCACTGCATCAATGCGGTTTTCCGGCACCAGTACACGACGGATCGCGGTACATTTCTGCCCGGCTTTCACCGTCATTTCTGACACAACTTCCTTAACAAACAGATCGAATTCAACATCATCCGGCGTAACATCCGGCGCCAGAATCGCACAGTTTAGAGAGTCGGCCTCAGCATTGAATGGAACAGAATTTTTAATCAGATTTTCATTGGTACGCAGCATGGCGGCGGTGCTGGCAGAACCGGTAAAGGTAACCATATCCTGACCATCTACCCGATCCAGCAGATCACCGGTACGGCCGATCACCAGCTGCAGACTGCCCTGCGGTAACAGGCCGGATTGGTGCATCAGCCGCACGGCAGCTTCGGTCAGATAACTGGTCGCCGACGCCGGTTTAACAATGCACGGCATACCCGCAAGGAAGTTCGGCGCAAACTTTTCCAGCATGCCCCAGACCGGGAAGTTGAAGGCATTAATATGCACAGCAACACCACGGCGCGGCACCAGAATATGTGAGCCACAGAACTGACCTTCACGGCCCAGTGGCATGGCATCGCCTTCATGAATTAAGTTGCCGGATGGTAGTTCGCGTCGCCCCAGGCTGGCATAAGCGAACAGGGTGCCGGCACCACCCTCAATATCCACCCAGCTGTCGATGCGTGTCGCACCGCTGAGGGCAGATATTTCATAAAGACTTTCCTTATGATCCATCAGGTATTTACCCAGCGCACGCAGGCAGGAGGCGCGGGTCTGGAAATCCATTTCCAGCAGGGATTTCTGACCTGTGGTACGGGCGTAATCCAGCGACTCAGCGAAATCAATCTGTTCCGCATGCGTGTGATAAATCACTTCACCATTGACCGCGCTGGTCAGTGACTGTGCTGCTTCCTGGCCGAGCCATTGGCCGGCAATAAAACTCTGTAATGTCGGGGCTGACATAATTGCCTCCGCTTTTTCTGCGTTGAATAAATTCTTGTTTTTTATCGTGCTACTTTTTACTTTCTTTACCGCTCAGCAGCCGGTCAGATTTCATCGAAATCCAGCACCACTTTGTCCGATACCGGATACGACTGACAGGACAGCACATAACCGGCTTCCACTTCGTAATCTTCCAGCCCGAGGCTGACATCCATATCGACTTCGCCTTCAATCACTTTGCATTTACAGGTAGAGCAGACACCAGCTTTACAGGAGAACGGCAGATCGGCACCGTTTTCGTTACCGGCTTCCAGCAGGCTCTGAGTGTTCTGTTTCAGCTCAAAACTCATGGCATGACCGTCACGGATCACAGTAACGTCGGTCATATCAGTATGCTGTTGAGCAGCCTGAGCCCGCTGTTCGCGCTTGCGCTCTTTTTCCTGCGCGCTGCCAGCAGCTTCAAATAATTCAAAGTGAATCTTCTCAGCCGGTGTTCCGCTTTCTTTCAGCATGTCGCGCACCGTTTCAGTCATGGCCTGCGGACCGCAGATAAATGCACCGTCCAGGCTTTTCACATCAATCCAGCGGGCAAACAACGAGCGGCATTTATCGGCATCGATATGGCCGTTATAAAGATCAATATCCTGCTGCTCACGACTGAAGACAAAAATCAGGTTAAAGCGACCAAGATAGTCATTTTTTAAATCTTCCAGCTGTTCACGGAACATGGTGGACGACGTTGCGCGGTTGCCGTACAGCAGAGTAATTTCGCTGTCAGGTTCGGTTTCCAGGGTGGTTCGGGCGATCGACAGGATCGGGGTGATGCCACTGCCGGCAGCCACCAGCAGATAATGGCCTTTACGTGCCGGATCCAGTTCTGCATAAAAAGAGCCCATAGGAGGCATCACTTCAAGGGCGTCCCCCACCGACAGTGCATCATTGGCAAAGGAAGAAAAAACACCGCCCGGCACTTTTTTAATGGCTACGCGGATTTCGCCGTCGTTAACACCACTGCAGATGGAATAAGAACGGCGCACTTCTTCACCGTTAATGGCTGTTTTCAGTGTCAGGTACTGGCCCTGTTTAAAACGGAAATCACCGGCCAGTTCCGCGGGAATATCGAATACCAGGGATACTGAATCACGGGTTTCTCTGCGTTTATCCGCAACCGTCAGGGAATGAAATGTTGTCATCATTTTCTCCTTTAACCGCATCCTCAGTGGTGTATCTGAGTGCTGCTGGTTCAGCCTTCGTTCCGGGTTCTGTTTATCGCCAGAACCTGCGGCCACGAATGGCGTTGTTGTTATTTTCTGAGCTGCTTTTAACGGCAGCTGTCAGATGCACTTAAAGTAATCAAACGGCTCAAGACAATCGTTACAGCGGTACAGGGCTTTGCACGCTGTGGAACCGAATTCACTCAGCTGCTCTGTGTGCTCACTGCCACACTGTGGACAATGCACCTGCACGGGTTCACCCAACAGCGAACGCTTGCTGGCACTGGCCGCTGGCGGCGCAATACCGTAAGCCTTTAACTTTTCCCGGCCTTCTGCGGTAATCCAGTCAGTGGTCCAGGCCGGGTCGAGTTTCTGTGTCAGCTGTGGATTAACAAATCCCGCCTGCAGCAGAGCATCGCGTACCGCTTCTTCAATAAATTCCGTGGCCGGACAACCGGAATAGGTCGGTGTAATCAGCACCTGCAAATGCTCATCCTGCCAGAACACTTCGCGCACGATGCCGAGGTCGACCACACTCACCGCCGGCACTTCCGGGTCCGGTACGTCGTTCAGTACCTGCCAGGCAAAATCAATGTCCGCAGCACTGCCACTGATACGTAATTCAGCGGCGCTGTCGGTGGAAATCAGATCACCAGCTCGCATCCGGATACGCTCTCTGCAGGAACTGCATTTCTGCCAGCAAAATACCGAGGTGTTCGGTGTGTTTGCCTTCACGACCACTCAGATAAAAGCTGCGCGCATTGTCCGGCACGGTCAGCGTTGCCCGGGCAAATACATCAGCCACGGTCTGTGCCCATTGCTGCGCCAACTGATCGCCCTGCGGAATAATGCCGGTGGCCGTCAGCTGCTCAATAACCTCATCGCTTTCCTGCAGCTCAAACGTGAAACGCCACAGAGTGTCGACGGCGGCTTCCATACGCTGATGGCTTTCTTCGGTGCCGTCACCCAGACGCTCAATCCATTCGCTGGAACGGCGCAGGTGATAGGTCACTTCTTTTAATGATTTCGCTGCAATCGCCGCAATACGTTGATCAGCAGAAACGGTTAATGCTTCCAGCAGGTGGTATTGCCAGGCGTCGTATAAAAATTGTTTGGTCATAGTGACGGCGTAGTCACCGTTCGGCTGTTCCACTAACAGCAGATTACGGAATGCACGCTCGTCACGACGGAAACCCAGCATGTCGGCATCGCATCCGTCGTTAATTTTTTCTGCGGCGTAATCGAGCCAGTTGCGCGCCTGACCGACCAGATCCAGACCGACATTCATTAATGCCATCTCTTCTTCCAGTGCCGGCGCGTGGCCACACCATTCGCATAAACGCTGTCCCTGAATCAGGGCACTGTCGCCCATGCGCAGCAGAAATTCGCTCAGTTCATCGTATTTCTTCATTGCATCAGCCTCACATATGTCCTACTTCATCCGGCAGTTCGTAAAAACTGGCGTGGCGATAAACCTTGTCGTCCGACGGATCGAACAGTGGTTCTTTTTCGTCAGTGGCGGTGGCGGTAATCGCAGAAGAAGGCACCACCCAAATACTCACGCCTTCGTTACGGCGAGTATAAAGATCGCGGGCATTTTCAATGGCCATCTGATCATCAGCGGCGTGAACACTGCCAACGTGCTTGTGATTCAGGCCGTGTTTACTGCGAACAAAAACTTCAAAAAGGGTCCATTGCGACATTATGTTTTCTCCCCGGCCTATCTTTTGTTATGGCCGTTTTACGTATTGGCTATCAGGCAGCTGAGCGCTGTTTTTTCTTATTGGCATGAGCGACCGCGGCTTCGCGTACCCAGGCTCCGTCTTCAATGGCATTACGGCGTGCTTCTACCCGTTCGCGGTTACACGGACCGTAGCCTTTCAGTACGTCGTAAAATTCCTGCCAGTTAATTTCGCCAAAATCATAGTGGCCACGTTCTTCGTTCCACTTGAGATCCGGGTCCGGCGCAGTACAACCGAGTAACTCCAGTTGCGGCACTGTCTGGTCGATAAAGCGCTGGCGCAGTTCATCATTGGTATGACGTTTAATTTTCCACGCCATGGATTGCGCACTGTTCGGGGAATCAGCATCGCTTGGGCCAAACATCATCAGTGATGGCCACCACAGACGGTTAATCGCGTCCTGCACCATTTCTTTCTGCGCTTCGTTACCGTGACGCATCATGTGCAGCAGGATTTCGTAACCCTGACGCTGGTGAAAACTTTCTTCCTTACAGATACGGATCATGGCGCGGGAATACGGACCATAAGAGGTACGCTGCAGCACCACCTGGTTAACGATGGCGGCACCATCCACCAGCCAGCCCACGGCACCCATATCCGCCCAGTTCAGCGTTGGGTAATTAAAAATGGAGGAGTATTTCGCTTTGCCGGTGTGCAGCTTGTCGATTTCTTCATCGCGGTCTGCACCCAGGGTTTCCATGGCGCTGTACAGGTAAAGACCGTGACCGGCTTCATCCTGAATTTTCGCCATCAGCTGCAGCTTGCGTTTAAACGTTGGCGCGCGGGTGACCCAGTTACCTTCCGGCAGCATACCCACCACTTCCGAATGCGCGTGCTGGGAAATCTGACGGATCAGGGTTTTGCGATACGCATCCGGCATCCAGTTTTTTGCTTCAATTTTGATTTCAGCATCAATCTTCTGCTGGAATGCACGCTCTTCTGCGCCCATTTCATCCAGGCTTTTTACCTGCTTTAAGCCGGTCTCAACCATTTGTGCATACATAGCTCTGTCTCCGCTTTGCTGTGCGGGTACTGTGCCCGCGCTACCTTGTTCTTTATGGCTGTTGCTTTTTATTTCTTTGTTCTGCATCCAACTTACGACACTAAAAACAATAAATATTAACTATTTTTGTATCATATAGGGTGCGGAAAAATCCCTTCCCGCAGCGGATCTGGTCGAAGCATCCGCCTGCGCATCGGGCAGCGCACAGCCATTCTGCGGCGGTGCTCAGGCACCGCCCAACTCGATTAATCAGCCATTGCGTTTATCAAATACGCGTTTGGCTTTGCCTTCTGAACGCTCAATACCGCCGCTTGGGAACACGTTAACGCCGACGGTAATACCCACCGAGGACTTCACGTGATGACGCAGCTCACCAACGATATCGCGGGTCTCGGATTCACTCAGATGAGCGAACTCAGGACGCAGCTCTACGTGAACTTCCATGCTGTCCATATTGCCATTGCGATACAGGTGGATCTGATATTCGTCAGTCAGCTGTTTAACTTTAACCACTTCTTCTTCGATCTGAGTCGGGAAGACGTTAACGCCACGGATGATCATCATGTCATCGCTGCGTCCGGTGATTTTATCGATACGACGCATACGGCGTGCGGTGCCAGGCAACAGGCGGGTCAGGTCACGGGTACGGTAACGGATCATCGGCAGAGCTTCTTTGCTCAGCGTGGTAAATACCAGCTCGCCCAGTTCACCGTCCGGCAGTACTTCGCCGGTTTCCGGATTAATAATTTCCGGATAGAAATGGTCTTCCCACACGGTCGGGCCGTCCTGAGTTTCGGCACATTCCATGGCGACACCCGGGCCCATAATTTCTGACAGACCATAAATATCCATGGCGCGGATACCCATGCGCTGCTCTACGGAACGACGCAGTTCTTCGGTCCAGGGTTCGGCACCGAAGATGCCCAGACGCAGGCTCAGTTTGTGCGGATCAATGCCCTGACGCTCCATCTCATCGGCGATATTGAGCATATAAGACGGGGTTACCATGATGATGTCCGGATCAAAATCGCGGATCAGGCGTACCTGTTTCTCAGTCTGGCCACCGGACATAGGAATCACTGTACAGCCCAGACGTTCGGCACCGTAATGCGCGCCCAGACCACCGGTGAACAGACCATAGCCATAAGACACATGCACTTTATCGCTGGAGCGTCCGCCGGCGGCACGGATAGAACGAGCAACCAGGTTGGCCCAGTTGTCGATATCGCGCTGGGTGTAACCCACCACCGTTGGCTGACCTGTGGTACCGCTGGACGCATGCAGACGCACGATGTCTTCCATCGGTGTGGCGAACATGCCGTACGGGTAGTTATCACGCAGATCGGTCTTGGTGGTGAACGGCAGTTTGGCCAGATCATCCAGCGACTGAATATCTTCCGGATGCACGCCCGCGGCATCAAAGCGCTGACGGTACAGCGGCACATTTTCGTAAGCGTGACTGACGCTCCACTTCAGACGCTGCAGCTGGTGTGCACGCAGTTCGTCAATGCTGGCATGTTCCATAGGATCAAGCTGATCCGGTTTGAATTGCTGGCGGATATTCATGCTGAGTCCCTCTTTTATTTTTGTACTCATGGGCGTTGCCTCATGGATTATGACTGAAACAGGTGAGCCGCATCTTTTATACTTATGTGGTGCAGCCCCACCCGGTTAACTTGCGATCACAGGCGCTCAATCACCATCGCGATCCCCTGCCCGACACCGATACACATCGTGCACAGGGCGTAACGTTTGTTCTGCACTTCCAGTTCATTCAGGGCGGTCGTAACCAGACGCGCACCACTCATACCCAGAGGGTGTCCCAGGGCGATAGCACCGCCGTTCGGGTTCACGCGCGGGTCATCGTCTTCCAGACCCAGTTCCCGCAGTACCGCCAGCCCCTGCGCAGCAAAGGCTTCGTTCAATTCAATCACGTCCATATCCGCCAGTGTCAGGCCAGTCTGGGCCAGCACTTTACGGGTTGCCGGCGCCGGGCCAATGCCCATGATCCGCGGCTCAACCCCGGCGGTGGCCATACCCAGTACGCGGCCACGGGCTTTCAGGCCGTATTGTGCTGCGGCAGCTTCACTGGCCAGCAACAGTGCACAGGCGCCGTCGTTCACGCCGGAAGCATTGCCGGCTGTCACTGTGCCTTTACCGTCGTTGCGGAATGGCGTGCCCAGCTTAGCCAGCGCTTCTGCCGTCGTAGACGCACGCGGATGTTCATCGCGGTTTACCACCAGCGCGTCACCTTTGCGCTGGGCAATGCTCACCGGGGTAATTTCACGGTCGAGGCGGCCATTTTCCTGAGCCAAAGCGGTTTTCTGCTGCGAGCGCAGGGCGAAAGCATCCTGGTCGGCGCGGTTAACATTAAATTCTTCGGCAACGTTCTCAGCGGTTTCCGGCATGGAGTCGATACCGAAATCCGACTTCATCAGGCGGTTCACAAAGCGCCAGCCAATGGTGGTATCAAATATTTCCGCACTGCGGCTGAAAGCCTGCTCAGCTTTGCCCATCACAAACGGCGCCCGTGACATGGATTCCACTCCACCCGCCAGCATCAGCCCGGCTTCACCGGCGCGGATCGCGCGGGCGGCAATACCCACCGCATCCATACCGGAACCGCATAAACGGTTCACTGTGGTGCCCGGTACCGATACCGGCAGACCTGCCAGCAGCGCTGACATACGTGCAACGTTGCGGTTATCTTCACCGGCCTGGTTAGCACAGCCGTAAATCACGTCATCCAGCTGTGACCAGTCCAGCGACGGGTTACGTGCGATCAATGCTTTCATCGGTACCGCTCCAAGGTCGTCAGCACGCACTGCCGATAACGCGCCGCCATAACGGCCGATTGGTGTACGGATAGCATCAATAATCAGTGCATCAGTCATCAGAGTTCTCCATTGGCAGAATTTCGCCACGAATGCGATAGGACTTACCGTGGAACATGGCGATCAGTGCGCCTTCCTGATTACGGATTTCCACATCATAGTTACCGGTACGGCCACTGCGCGATTTCTCGGTCGCCACCGCCGTCAGCAGATCACCGGCAAAGGCGGGGGCGACATAATCAATGCTGCAGCCAATGGCCACGGTGGCCTGGTTGTAGGTGTTACAGGAAAAAGCAAAAGCCGAATCCGCCAGCGTAAACATGTAACCGCCGTGGCAGGTTTTGTGGCCCTGCAACATAAACTCCTGCACCACCATGGTCATGGTCGCCCGGCCCGGTGCGACATCGCTGAGACGCATCCCCAGATACTGACTGGCGTCATCGCGGCGGAACAGTTCATCGGCGCAGGCCTGCGCCAGTTCAGCGGCATTCATGTCGGCCGGATTGATCTTCAGTTCGCGTACTTCAGCCATGAAAGCTTCCTCCCTGCTGCGCCAGACGACGCAGTAACAGTGATGGGCGATAGCGTTCTTCGCCATACGCCTGTTGCAGGTTTTCCAGTACTGTCAGGGTTGCTGACAGACCCAGTTGATCCGCCCATGCCAGGGGGCCACGCGGATAATTCACGCCCGAACGCATGGCGGTATCCACATCCGCCGCACTGGCAACGCCGTGCAGCACGGTGTCTGCGCCTTCGTTGGCCAGCATGGCCACCGTGCGCATCACCACCAGCCCGGGTACATCACTGACTTCGCTGATGCGGATATCGGCTTTGCCCAGGCAGTCGGCCACCTGTTGCAGTGCTTCGTCAGAGGTTGAAGCCGCGCGGCTTACCGCCAGACGGCTGCTTTTGCTGTAATCCAGCGCCAGATCGATCAGCACCAGATTGCTCAGGCCATCTTCCCGGGCACGCTGACAGGCCATGCGACCATCACTCAGCGCGACCGTGGCACTGCCAATACGCAGTACGCCGGCATCGGAAGACGACTCTGCAGTCACCATCACCCCGGCGGCAGCCAGGCGTGACACAAGAGAACTGAGAACACCGCAGTCGCCCAGTGCCGTGCAGCCGGGTACGGGATCACCGCTCACACTTACGCTGCCAGCCTCTGGTTTAGCGGCATTCTCAGAATAGGAATAAAAGCCCCGGCCGGATTTACGGCCCAGCAGGCCGGCATCCACCAGTTCTTTCTGAATCAGGGAAGGCTGAAAACGGAAATCGCCGTAATAGCCATCAAATACGGATTTGGTCACAGCGTAATTAACGTCGTGGCCGATCATATCGGTCAGCTCGAAAGCGCCCATACGGAAGCCACCGCCATCACGCATAATGGCATCCAGCGTGGCGCAGTCGGCGGCCTGTTCCTGCAGCAGACGCAGGCTTTCGGCATAAAACGGACGCGCCACACGATTAACTATAAAACCAGGTGTTGAGCGTGCGTAAACCGGTTCTTTACCCCAGGCTTTAGCCGTCGCAAACACACATTCAGCAATGGCTTTATCGGTTTCCAGACCGGAAACCACTTCCACCAGCTTCATCACCGGCGCCGGGTTAAAGAAGTGCATACCAACAATACGCTGCGGCTGCTGACGACCGGCACCAAGACTGGTCACTGACAGCGACGAGGTATTGGTGGCGAGAATGCAGTCGGCTTTACAGATGCTTTCCAGCTGCTCTAATAAGCCGCGTTTTACATCCAGGTTTTCGACGATGGCTTCCAGCACAAAACCCGCATTGGCAAAATCGCTCAGCGCCGCCGCAGGTTGCATGCGGGCGACAGTGGCTGCGGCCTGCTCTGCGGTAAACTTGCCTTTTTCCACCAGGCGCGCGAGCTGACGCTCAATGTTATTAATGGCGTCGCGGGCTGCACCTTCGCGGGTATCAAACAGCAATACGCTGTGCCCGGCCTGAGCAGCTACCTGCGCAATACCTGCGCCCATTGCACCGGCGCCGATGACGCCGCAGATAACGGAAGTATCCAGTGCTTTCATCTCAGCGCCCCTTAAATTCAGCCGGACGTTTGGCCATAAATGCCGCCACGCCTTCGCGGTAATCATCCGTGCGGCCAGCCAGACGCTGCAGATCACGCTCCAGCGTCAGCTGCTCATCAAAGCCATTGCTGACGCTGTCGTTCAGGGCGCGTTTGATATAACCCAGCCCCATCGTTGGCTGTGTTGCCAGCTGACGGGCCAGCACCAGCGCTTCATCACGCAGGGCTTCGTCGTCGGTGACGCGATAAATCATGCCCCATTCCAATGCCTGCTCAGCGGTTAACGGCTCGCCCAGTAAGGCCAGCTGTTTGGCCCGCGCCATGCCGATCAGACGCGGCAGGAACCAGGTACCACCGGAATCCGGCACCAGACCGATTTTGCAGAACGCCTGAATAAATTTTGCCGAGCGCGCTGCCAACACCAGATCGCAGGCCAGCGGAATATTGGCACCGGCTCCGGCGGCAACGCCGTTAACGGCACAGATCACCGGCATAGGCAGTTGCTGCAGACGGCGGATCATCGGGTTGTAAAATTTCTCAATGGACAGACCCAGATCCGGCATGTCCGCATCCGGTGCCACGTTGCGGTCAGACAGATCCTGACCGGCACAGAAACCACGGCCCTCAGCGGTTAACAGCAGCACCCGCGCGTCAGGGTTTTCTGCGGTCATTTTCAGTGCTTCGCGCACTTCCAGATGCATGGCTTCGTTAAAGCTGTTCAGTGCCTGAGGTCGGTTCAGGCTAAGCAGTGCCACACCGGCATCCACTGAATAAATAATGTGTTCAAAACTCATGGAGAAATCACCCCAGTCCGGTTCTGGCTTCAGCGACCGCTGAAACCGGGTTTACGTTTTTCCCGGAAGGCAGCGATGCCTTCGTTACGGTCGTCTGTCGCCGCCAGCACAGTAAACGCCTGGCGTTCATAGCGCAGACCTGTGCTCAGGTCGGCGTCCATACCACGCAGGATGGCTTCTTTCGCCAGACGCACCGCCAGTGGTGCTTTGGCGGCAATATCAGCAGCCAGCGCCAGTGCGCGTTCGACGGTAAATTCGGGTTGAGTGATTTCGCTGACCAGGCCGCATTGCAGTGCCTGTTGCGCCGTGATCGGCTGACCACTGAGCACCATCTGCATGGCCATGGATTTACCCACAGCACGCAGCAGTCGCTGAGTACCGCCAGCGCCAGGCATGATGCCGAGATTGATTTCCGGCTGGCCGAATTTTGCATCGCTGCCGGCGATCAGAATATCGGCGTTCATGGCCAGCTCACAGCCACCGCCCAGGCAGAAGCCATTCACGGCGGCGATTAACGGTTTGCTGAAGCGGGTAATACGCTGCCAGTGCTGCTGGCGCGGATCATTGAGGATGCCGACCATATCCAGCGCCGCCATCTCATTGATGTCGGCTCCGGCAGCAAACGCGCGGGCATTGCCGGTGATAACCACGGCACGCACGTCGCCTGCGTCTTCGGCGTTGTCGAGAACAGCGCTCAGTTCACCCAACAGCTCAGTGTTGAGGGCATTAAGCGCCTGGGGGCGGTTCAGTCTAACCAGCCATACCCCCGCACCGGCTGTTTCAACAGCCAGCGTACGGAAATTATCGGTTGTCATGTGAGTACCTTTTTCTTTTCCGCCCGTTGTTGTTTTTGTTACGGGTCGGCTGCGATCACATGCTTTTTTTATTTCTGCGCTGACAGATTTTTGCTGCACTTGTGTATCGCTTTTATTCAAACTGCATGAATTTAAGATACAAAACAACAGATTTTTTTAATCTTTACGTATCGCTTTAGTCGTATTCCGCTAAAAACCCCCGTAAATCCGCGAATTTACGCGATGACAGTGGGGTAAAAATTTAAATACGGCTGGCCAAAAATGATACAAAAGCAGGAAAAACCTTAAGAATTTTGTGTTTTTATAGTACTTCACAAAGCCATTAAACTTATGTTCTGATACACAAAATCAAAAATAATTAAAAATAACGTATTGTTTTAGACGACCGGAAATTCTGCCCATTTCAGCCTCAAGGACTACAGCAAAAGCCCGCAGCAAAGGCGACTGTCAAAAGGCAGAAAGCAGGAATCAAAAGGCAGCAGCCTGACATAACAGGCTGCCTCAACCGGCTGCGGCAATACGCACAAGAGGAACACCTTATGCCCTGCTACCGTATTGATGGCGTAACCCCAGTGGTTCACCCGACCGCTTACGTCCACCCCACCGCAGTATTGATCGGCGATGTGATCATAGGCCCGGGCTGTTACGTTGGCCCCTGTGCCAGTCTGCGCGGTGACTTCGGTCAGATCGTGATGGAAGAAGAATCCAATATGCAGGACAACTGCACGGTGCACGGCTTCCCTGATACCGTGACGCGCATTAAGCGCCACGGTCATATTGGTCATGGCGCCATTCTGCATGGCTGTGTGATCGGTGAAGATACGCTGGTCGGTATGAATGCCGTCATTATGGATTTCGCTGACATAGGCGCTGAGTCGATTGTCGCGGCAGCGTCGTTTGTTAAGACACGCTTTGAATGCCCGCCGCGCTCTATGGTGATGGGAGCTCCGGCGGATGTGAAGCGCCAGGTCTCTGATAAAGAACTTGCCTGGAAGCAGAACGCTACCCGTCAGTACATTGATCTGACCAAACGCAGTATCCGCTCTATGGTGGAATGCACACCGCTGACCGAAGTGGAGGAAAACCGTCCACGACCTCAGACCGGGGAGCATGCTCCACTGAATAAAGAAGGTTAAGCGTCAGAACAGCATGACCGAAGAGCCGTTTCTGCACGCCTTTTGGCCAGACAGAACAAATACCGTGATGCTCAGCGCGTATAATGTCCGGCCATTACCTTTATAATGCCGGGCAGACACCGCGACTCATAACAGCAAACCGATACAGCGAACTGACACAGCACCCTTATGCCAAAACTGAACTCACTGGACCCGATCACTGAACGCTTCCGCAGCCAGAAACCGCTGCGTGCGTCGTCGCTGGTTATTACTGTTTACGGTGATTCCATTGAGCCTCATGGCGGTACCGTGTGGCTGGGAGCTCTGATCAAACTGCTGGAGCCCATGGGCATTAATGAACGCCTGATGCGCACCACCATTTTCCGTCTGACGCAGGATGGCTGGCTGATGAGCGACCGTATTGGCCGCCGCAGTTATTACAGCCTGACTGGCCCTGGCCGGCGTAAATTCGAGCAGGCTTTCCGTCGCGTTTACAGCGATCACGATCAGTCCTGGGACGGCAGCTGGTGTCTTATTATTACCCACCAGCTGGATGCAGATCAGCGCAAACAGCTGCTGGATGATCTCGGCTGGCAGGGCTTTGCCACGCTGTCAGGCCAGGTGTTTGGCAGCCCCAACTACAATCTGTCGCAGGTGCACAGCATCGTCGCGGCTGCCGGACTGGAAGATAACGTTGTGGTGTTTGAAACCCGGCCACAGCAGGAACTGGCCGGTCGTCCGGTGCGCCTGCTGGTAAAAGAATGCTGGGATCTGCACGGGCTTGCTCAGCAGTATCAGGAATTTCTGACCCTGTTCCGCCCGCTGTGGAAGGAAATCAGCGAGCAGACCAGCCTGCGTCCGGAAGAGTGTTTTATTGCCCGCACCCTGTTAATTCACGAATTCCGTAAACTGGTATTGCGCGATCCATTACTGCCGGATGAGTTATTACCGGGCGATTGGGAAGGCCGCGCTGCCCGTCAGTTATGCCGTAACATTTATCGCACCCTGACACCGGGTGCCGAGCAATGGCTGGAAGAATCACTGGAAACCGCTGAAGGTCCGTTACCGGTTGCCGCCAACGGTTTTTATCAGCGCTTCGGCGGTTTGAAATAACAGCTGTCTGAAATAAAAGGCGATATGAAAACAGTCGCCAGGAACAACAGCTCCGTCAGCCTAACCCACCGGCGTTTTCGGCACCGCTGTACCGGCGCAGCCGGCGTGACACAGCGTCCACCAGAATATTCAGTACTGCGGTAACCAGTATCAGAAAGAAGGCTTTGTCGTAACGGATTTCCTCAAACGCCGAGTCGATAAAGAAACCCAACGTGGCGATCCCCAGAATTCCCATAATGGCGCTCTCACGCAGAATCACTTCCCAGCGATAAAACAGGAAGGCAAGAAAGCCCGGATACAGACGCGGTGTCTGCTGATAGAGGTAGCGGTTAAAACCCGTTGGATCATCAATGCGCTGGGGCTGTTTTTCACTGTGCCCGGCAAGCAGAAAACCAATCAGACCACCGTTGTGAATCGCCAGTGCTAACACCGCCGGTAAACCGGAAGGACCAAACACCAGCAGCAGCACAAAGGCAAAAATCATCTCCGGGGTGGAGCGCATCACCAGTAATAATAAGCGCCCCGGCAAGCGCCCACGGTTAACCAGTGCACGACTGCCCAGCGGATAAACCAACAGGGCAATAACACCGGTCAGTACCAACGCCAGCTGACTCAGCATTAAGGTATCCAGTAACGCCGGCCAGGCTTCCTGAGTAAATACTTTGCTGTACCACATCATGGCACTGGTGAGATCGCCCTGCTGCAATGAGTACGGCCAGATGTCCTGCGAAATAAAACGCCAGAACAGACCGTCCGGAGTATCCGGTAACTGCGGCAACAGGAGCACTGCAATAATCGCGTACAGCGGAATCAGCAGAGGTTTAAGCCAGAAACGAATGGTGGCGATCAGCAGAAAAAACAGCCACAACAGCGCGGCTGCATTGCTGTAATCCCCCTGCTTGAAGGCAGTCTCCAGATGAAATCCCAGCGTCGGTAAACCGATAAAACCCAGAATGGCACTGGAGCGCAGAGCACATTCAAAACGGTAGCGCACATAGTGCGACATTTCGGCAAAGGCCTGAGGAATTAAGGTATAGGCATAGCAGCTGATTAAATCGCTGTCCGGCGACAAGGTAGCCTGTGGCAAACGACTCTGGCGGGCAAAAATTTCCGCAAAGACTTTGGCAAACACTCCGGTATAGGGAATTAAAATGGCCAGCAATCCTGTCGTCGCACTGAGACCATAAAGCTGCATAAACAGCAGCCCCCAGAAAATCTCATGCACCGAACGCACGGCCGCGGCCAGCCAGCGGATAATCCGCCACTGCCATTTCAGCGCCAGTAACAGGCCCAGCGGAACAGCAAACAATACCGCTAATAATGCGAAAGCAACGGTCTGACCGAGGGCATAAAACAGGCTCAGCGGATCATCCCACCACGGAGTAATAAAGCCCCAGCCGATACGACCCAGTTCCTGCCACGGATCCGACGGATAAACCTGAATATCGGCAAACGGCAGACAAGCTAAGGCCGAGAAAAGCAGCAGTAACGACAGCCAGCCGAGACTGCGTCCGGTGGATAAGCCTCTGCCCGCAGCAGTAAAGAGGGAGCCACTTTGCTTCGCTGGCGCAGCTCCCTCAACAGAACTCCCGTCCGCGGCAAAGTCCTCTGGCCGGTTATTGGGCCGGTTATTGGACATACAGTCTGTCCAGCTGGTGCGCAGACAGCTCAACCACCGGACCGTCGTAGCTGATATGGCCGCCTTTTAAGGCAATGATGCGATCAAAATAATCCAGTGCCAGCCGGCGGTTATGCAGACTGACGACCAGGGTATCGTGCTCGCTGATCAGATATTTCAGAATATGCCGGGCCTGTTCCGGGTCCAGCGCCGAGACAGGCTCATCACCGAAAAAGACGCTTTTTTTACGATACAGAGCACGACCAATGGCTACCCGCTGACGCTGTCCGCCGGACAGTTTATCCATCGAGTGCCAGAGTTTATCGCCAATGCCCAGCGTTTCTGCCAGATGCTGAATTTCTTCTTTATCGGCTTTACGCGCTTTAATCAGATTGGTGAGGTTATAAAACGCTGAATGACGCTCCAGCCCACCCATATAAATATTCTGATACACCGAAAGAATATCCACCAGGCCATTATCCTGTGGACACAGAGCAATCTGTGAAGCCTGCTGCTGATACAGCCATTCCAGCAGGCTGGATTTACCGGCACCGGATGGTCCGATCAGTGCGACCTTTTCGCCCGGCTGAATGGTCAGGCGGATGTCATGCAGGACGTGGTGGCGGCCTTTTTTAAAAGACCGCCCATCCAGATGAAACAGAGGTGTTGCCAGACTATTCATCAGCTGGCGCGATTAATCGATCAGACCAATGGCTTTGGCGGTATCTTCAATCGCCTGATAATCCGCATTGGTGGCCGGTACAAAGGATTCGCGCGGGAAGCTGGCCAGCAGATCTTTGTCTTTCATGTTCAGCAGAGCCTGACGGACTTTATCTTTAAAGCCTTCACCGAAGCGGCTGTTTACGTCACCACGGATGGTCCACTGATAATCGGTGTAAGTCGGGGTTTCCCAGATAACAGATACTTTTGCCGGATCAATGTTGCCCGCCGCCAGTTCGTTTTCCCATACGGTGTAATTCACCGCACCGACCTGATACGCGCCGCTCTGTACCTGGGCAATGGTACGGCTGTGATCGCCGGAGAAACCAACACGCTCAAACACATCTTCCGGTGCCGCTTTAAAGGCTTCACGCAGATAGAATTCCGGCATCAGACGACCTGAGGTAGAACCTTTGGAACCGAAGGTAAAGGTTTTGCCTTTCAGTGCATCGGTCAGATTCTCAGCTGCGGTTAAACCTGTGCTGCTGTTGGCAATAAAATAACTTTTGAAGAACTGATCTTCGTAACCCTGAGCGATGGCTTCCGAACCTGGTACCAGACGACGGGCCTGCACACCGGACAGTCCGCCGAACCAGGCCAGCTGCACCTGATTATTACGGAACGCGGTAATGGCTGCGGCGTAAGATTTCACCGGAATGTATTTCACGTCCACATCCAGTTGTTCGCTGAGGTAATCGGCGACTTTATTAAAACGCTGTTGCAGACGGGATTCGTCTTCATCCGGAATGGCGGTAAAGACAAAAGTTTCTGCCTGAGCAGACAGAGCAGCTCCGGCAAACAGCAGGGTAGAGAACAGTTTTTTAAACAAACTCATAAATCAGCCTTTAGGTGTATGTGAAGGTTGGTTTGATTGTTAACCAGAACGTTAAGCTAAATATTCGGTGATTTCCGCTGCGGTGCCGCGGAACTCTACCGGGCCTTTTTTCAGCGTCATCTGATAATCGTACATAGGGTCGTAATAGTCGCTGAGCAGAATGCTGATCCATTCGCGGTGCAGACTGTTATCCCCCGCCTGATGCTCGCGCAATGCCTGCTGCAATAAATCGCTGAGCTGCTGGTAGCGCACACCACCAAGGCGTTTGCGGATTTTATACATGGATTGTGTCAGGTCATCGGCAAAAGCCTGAAAGCCAGCTTCATCTCCAGCCACGCGCTGCCATTCTTCCAGCTTGTGCAGAATATAATTGCGGAAGCTATGCTCAATCCGTTCTTCCAGCGTACTCTGCACCACAATTAACGGTGACTCTGCCATTTTTTTACGCAGATTCTCCGGAATCGCGCAGCGGCCTATCAGCATGCTTTCATCTTCCAGCAGAATGGTTTTTTCCGCTGCCGCATGGTTCTGACGGAACAGAGCAATGGCCAGTTTATTTTCAAAATCAATCTGCGATGGCTGACCATCCGGGCGCTTGCCAAAGGTACTGCCGAGATGATTGGCAATGCCTTCCAGATCAATGCTGTTATCCACACGGTTCAGCAGATCGGTTTTGGCACAGCCGGTATTGCCGGCCAGTATGCGGAAATGGCTGTCCTCAACGATGCGTTCCTGAGCATCGATCAGAAAACGGCGCAGAGCTTTGTAGCCGCCTTTAATACGTGGGTAGTTCACCCCGGCATCACGCATCCACTGTTGTACTGTCTGACTGCGCAGACCACCGCGCCAGCAGAACAGATAGCCATCCGGATGAGCACGGGCAAAATCCAGCCACTGCTGCAGACGCTCTTCTTTAATTTTTCCGCTGACCAGCTGATGACCGAGTTTAATCGCCGCATCCTGACCATCGCGCTTATAGCAGGTACCGACTTTGGCCCGCTCCTGATCGGTCATTAACGGCAGGCTGGCGGTAAACGGAAATGAGCCCTTTTTATATTCCAGCGGTGCGCGGGTATCGAACATGGGCGTATCGCGCAGAAAGATTTCCGCGAAATTATCCACAACCTGGCTGTCGCCGGTAGCGCTCATGCCTGACCTCCGTTGATGACTTCTACCCGGAAACCGGCTTTTTCATCCACCAGCTCACCGATACTCTGTGCATGCACTCCGGCGTTAGTCAGAATCACTTCCAGCGCAGCGGCCTTGTCCGGCTGCACAGCAATCAACAGCCCGCCACTGGTCTGGGGGTCACAGAACAGGGCTTTCTGTTCAGCCGTTAACGGCGCCAGTTTTTCCCCGTAGGATTCAAAATTGCGCGTGGTTCCGCCGGGCAGACAACCCATGGCGATATAGTCTTTTACCGGTGGCAACAGAGGTACGGCGTCTTCATAAATCAGCGCATTCACCCCGCTGCCCTCACAGACTTCCAGCAGGTGCCCCATCAGACCAAAACCGGTAACGTCGGTAATGGCCTCAACGCCTTCAAGCTGCGATACCTCTGCACCCACTTTATTCATGATGCACATAACGTCGCGGGCAAGAAATTCGTCTTCTGCGCGCAGTTTTTTCTGCTTCTGTGCGGTAGTCAGAATGCCGACACCCAATGGCTTGGTCAGATACAGTTTGCAGCCGGCGGTAGCAGTATTGTTCTGCTTGAGTTTGTCTTTCGCCACCAGTCCGGTCACCGCCAGACCAAAAATCGGCTCCGGCGAATCGATGCTGTGACCACCGGCCAGCAGAATACCGGCATCGGCACAGGCCTGACGGCCGCCGTCCACCACCTGCTGCGCGACTTCTGGCGGCAACACATTGACCGGCCAGCCGAGAATAGCGATAGCCATCAATGGCTTACCGCCCATGGCGTAAATATCGCTGATGGCATTGGTGGCGGCGATACGCCCAAAATCAAACGGATCATCGGCAATCGGCATAAAGAAGTCTGTGGTGCTGAGAATGACCTGACCATTACCCAGATCGTAAGCCGCTGCATCATCCTTGCTACTGTTGCCCACCAGCAGACTGGCATCCGCCGGAATCTGCAGTGACGAGGCGAGAATGGTATCCAGCACCTTAGGGGAAATTTTGCAGCCACAGCCAGCGCCGTGGCTGTATTCAGTAAGACGGACAGGAGATGTAGGTTGCGACACGGGAAAGCCCTGCAGACAGATTAAAACAGGGCGAATGATACGGCGCTGACCGTCACTTGGCGAGGCATCAGTGTGTTACCTGCCACGATCTTTCACTCAGTCAGGCAGGATCATGACCTGAGTCCAGGGTTGTAAACATCCTGCGTACCACAAACGGGCATTTTCCACAGATTATTCCGACCGTTGCACTCAGATTCAGCATTTTGCGCCCCGACCGACGCTCACCTGGCACCTTTCCGCAGGCCCGTATTTTGCTGAATCCTTGTTTTGCTGAGGGTATAAAGGGGCTGAAAATGCTGATCCAGTCTGAAACCTTTCACGAGGTCAATCACCACGCCCGCTCACTGACCTGCTGGCCACAGGAATACGACCAGCTGACGGCCGGACGTTTTGAAGGCTATCTGCAGGATGTGCACTTTGATTCGGTGCGGCTGTTCCGCGAGCGTATGAACCAGGGCGTCGCCCAGCACACTCATACACCGGCCGGGCAGATCGCCCTGTTAGTGCCGATTCATCTGGATGGCAGCAAAACCTCGGATCAGGCGCGTAACGTGCTGGCTGACGGCATCACCCTGCTGCCCTGCGATGAAGATTTCTTTTTTGTCGGCCCACCGGATACCGATTACAGCGTCATTTCCCTGCAACAGGATCAGCTGCACGATCTGCTCAGCGACGAAGATTACGACACCCTGCTCAGCGCCCGCCGCAGCCATGGTATTCAGGTAAAACCGGAATGGCTGAGTCAGGTGCGCAGCACACTTATGTCGCTGCTGCAGGAGCTGAACAGCAATGACGAACAGCTGTCAGAACAACAAACCGCACAAAAAGAAAAAGCCCTGCGTGACCGTCTGGTGCTGATGGCTCTGGATATTTACAGCGGCTCACTGGACAGTCATCCGCTGCACCGCAGCGCACGGCCATTAGGCAATCAGCACCACTATCTGGTGCGCCGCTGTCATGAATATGCCCTCAGCGATGAAGGCGCGACCGCCAGCGTACTGGATATCTGTAAGCAACTGGGCATCGCCCGGCGCACGCTGAATTACAGCTTTGCCAAAGTGACCGGCACCTCACCGGCGCAGTACCTGCGCGCGGTAAAACTGAATGCCGCACGGCGTCAGCTGCTGACCAGTAATCTGCCGGTCACTGCCGTGGCGGCCAATTATGGCTTCTTTCACACTGGGTATTTTTCTCAGGAATACCGGCGTTTATTTGGCGAAACGCCCACAGCAACCCGCGCCGGACGGGTGAAAGGATAACTGAGCGGACGGGTAATCAGACGCTCACCCAGCCAGTAGATCACCGCCGCAACGATAAAGATAATGCCTGCCAGTTTCTGATCGAGGAAGGCTGGCATAGCCAGCGCCTGCGGCAGCGACTGCATCATATGCATATGCTGATTCGTATTGTGATAAGCGCTGAACAGATCAGCGGATGAGGTCATCACCAATCCCATCAGCAGCATGGGTGCCACCACACTGATTGATACCCAAAAATGCTGACAGCCTGCGCCATCAATACGGTAGGACGATGTTGACGGAACAACCACCAGCAGACACAGACTGATACCACTGAGCGCCATCATCCATTTCATCAGCGCATAAAAAACAGCACTGTCCATAAACAGGGTATGAAACGACGGCAGCATCCACAGCCAGGTAAGCAGGCCGAAAATAATCAGTAAAAACGGCAGACAGGACTGCAGCCGGGGGGCATTAAAAGAAGGCCTGACGGACGCTGGTTCAGATGGCATCAGCGATGCCATCCACACCAGTGGTGCCAGATGATGAATCATCACACTCTGCCAGCTGTGCAGCCACAGAGAATAACGCGCCATCTGATCCAGCCAGGGTGACATACCGGCGATAAACATCACCGCAGCCGTGATAAATAGTGGCTGACTGACAATCAGCCGCAGACGCTGACCGAGCAGCCACAACAGAACAACCAATGCGGTGGCCGCCAGTGTGTCTGCCAGATACCAGATAATCCCGGCTGAATGCGTCATATCACTCTCTCCTGACTGAACTACTGCTTACTGCAAGCCTGCCACCGATCAGCCACAGCAGCTGTCCGATGAGGCATCCCCATCGCCGGCCGGGCCGTCAGCATTAACACTCTCTCCATCGCGTCCGCCGGGAAGATCCATTGCCGGATTAGAATTGAAGAAGTTATTCGGTTTCAGGGTAAAACCAACGTATTCCACCGGCATCACCGGAAAATCCTCCGGTTTACAGATATGGGTATGGCCGTAGGTATGCCACACCACGATATCGGTATTTTCGATATTGCGGTTTTTCTCCGTGTAATACGGGAAGCCGTCGCCTTTGTTCTGGTTCGGGTATTCACCACTGCCATAACGCTGTTTGGGATCGTATGGTGTTACCCACAGATGCTTACTGGCGAAACCGGCACGCTTGCCAATATAACTGTCAGCATGTGCTAGCATCACCGGATTATGCTCGGCCACCAGCTTATAGCCGGTCGGGTTGCCGACTTCGTTTTTCACATTAGGATTAATAATTTTCCAGAAACGGCCGCTCTGGCCGTTGGCCTCACGCGCGGCTTCCTGCTCGGTTTTTAACACACGGGCATCGGTATTAAAGACATTCCCCCAGGGGTTAGCCTCACCGGCTGGCGCCGCGGAGAAATTGGTTTCCATCACTGAGTTATTTTCGCCATCAAGCATCATATGCAGACGGGCGTTAAAGAAGTGCTGATGAGTCGGGCCATAGATTTCCGGCGTGACTTTGCCACCATGCGTTGGCGTTGTACCCGGCACCATGCCTGCGGTCTGAATAATGCCGGTGAGTTTGGTTTCCAGCTGAATGGTGCCGTCCTGGTAGAGATACCAGTAGAAACCATAATCGTAATTACCAACGGTACAGAAAAACGAAATTACCAGACGGCGCGAGCGACGCACTTCAAACACGCCGGTACGGAATTCATAGTGTTTCCACAGGGTGCCGTAATCTTCTTCGTGCATACACACGGCGTTTTTCATCAGGAAAGGTTCGCCTTTATCGTCCACCGCCGGAATATCAAAATAGCGGATAGCGCCCAAACAGTCGCAGCCCAGCTCCAGCTGATTGGCAAGACGGCCCAGACCGTATTCACCGCCATCAAAGGCGCATTTCCAGTAGTGGTTAATGGCGGTGTCTGAATACGGTACCGCCATATCGGTGACACTGGCGCGGTAAATAATTGGCCGTGTTTTGCCGCCATCGGTATAACTTAACTGGTTCAGCACCAGACCTTCGCGTGGAGTAAAGCCGACGCGAAAATCCCAGTTCTGCCAGCTCACTTTCCAGCCGTCGACAGAAAAGCTGACGCCTTCCGGCTGCACAATGTGCAGAGGTTTTAACCCTTCCCGGGGTTTGCCCAGAGACGGGGTATCGTAGTTACGTTTGGTTTTCGGTACCGGTACATTGCGCCCGTCGTCGAGCAGGTCGATGACTTTCTTTTCATTGAGATCAATGATAGCCACCAGCCCTTCGATCGGATGGGCATAACCGTTATCGGTCATTTCATCGCGGTAAAAGGCGACACCGCGCATCAGACGCTTGCCTTTGTATTTCGGGTCTTCACCGTAATAACCAAAGGACCATGGGTCGATCTGAATCTTTTCGATATCGTCGTCGGTCAGGCCACGTTTTTTAACCGCTTCGCGCCAGGCCGGATCGTTCTGTACGATTTCCACACAGGTGAAAAATTCTTCCACCATAATCGGTGGCTGCCCGGCTTCTGCCGGATCAAGGTTACGCCATTCGGTAATTTTGCCACTGTTGAGATCAATAATACCTTCCGACATCTGACCGGTGGCTTTATCCAGCACACTGGCAAAAGCGCGGCGGGAAAACTCGGAGCCTTCGGTGAAATTCACCACTTCTTCTTTCGGCGGCTCTTCCAGCTGCAGATAAGGGAAGCGGCAGGTATCACCCAAGCCTTTCTCTCTGCGCAGAATATCGGCAGCCAACTGCAGTTCTTCCACCGATAACGGATCAAGGGGATGGATCGCTTTGATGCCAGCAGCGGTTTCCGGTTTATTGGTGGTATGACAACAGTTCATAAGTATTTCCGGTAGCAGTCAGGTTATTGCTTCCGATACTAAAAACTGTGGCGGCGGGGATTATCACAAAGTGGCAAGATTTCTGGCAGATGCAGCGCTGAACCCTGTGATAACGCCTATGGCAACTCTGTCCATTAACAAAGGGGCTCACCAACAGCAGGGGCCACCATCAACAGAGACACTATCTGACCGAAATCGGAATTATCTGCAATTCAGGGGCCGGGATTTGAACAACGAGGGAGCAAAAGAAGAACTGTGCGGGTGCTGCAAAAAGCGTTGCAGATTTGCCGGCCACTGCCAGAACGGCAGCGGCCTGCGGGATTGAGAGGTATCAGAAACGCATACCCAGCGCGCCGATGTACTCATCATAGTAAATTTTCTGACTGGCTTTATCGCCTTTGTTGCTGGTCAGTACATCGTCCATATCGGCGTAGCCGTACTTACCGATAAAGCGGAAGAAGAAGTCCTTCCACAGTGATGCTTCAAAGCCCACTTTCACCAGAGTGCTGTGACCGGCAACGTGCCATTCGTCGTTACGCTCACCACCCAGCAGGGTCACGTTACTTTTCGGATACATGATGCCCACACCAAAACCGGCGAACAGTGCCAGGTCAACACGGTCTTTCCAGTTAAATACCGGCAGGTAACCTTCGGTTTCCAGAGAGATCTGGTTAAAACCATCGGTATGTTCAAAGGTCAGAAAATCTTTGGTCAGCTTCTCAGAACCATCAAGGCCGTAGTCACGCTGAATGCCGTTACGGTCGATATCACCGGATGCATCAACAGTCTGATCCTGAACCATAACGTACTTCATGTGGTCCCAGCCCAGAGACACAGACCAGTTGTCCATCACGAAATAACCAAAACGCCAGTTGTACTGTGGAATGGTGATACGACCCGGGTTCAGGTAAGAGTGAAAGATTTCATGCAGGTTGAAATCGGTCTGACGGTCTTCCGCACGCACGTCATACAGGGTGAAGTCGTGGCCTTCGCCTCTGAAGTGAATGTCACTGTCGGAGTAAGTAGCGTTGTTCCAGCCCCAGTAACCATAAAAGTCGCCCTGACGGCGCATGGTTGAGGCGTGAACAGGCATGAATACCATGCTTAAAAACAGGGATACGAGCGCAGGTTGCCACAGTTTAGCGGCTGCGGATGCTTTTTCAGTCAACTGCATAATTCTGACCAGTCGTTGAGATGGAATGGAAGGGGGTTGTTTGTCGCGCGCACTATACCAATGGCCTTAACCATTATTTATGCGCGGATATGCAACAGCCTTGTGCACAAGGGCACACAGCCTGTGTGGAAAGGAAATGCTGGCAGAGATACGCGGCCTTCAATGAACTTATGGCTCAGCTCAGATGAGCGGAACATTTGTTCCACTAAAGGAACAGCCTTTACCGCTGTTGCCGGGCGCCTGACACTCCGACAGATGTCTTTAGCTTTGCGGCAAAAGAATCTAAACTGGGGACTTAATTAACGCCGAGCCTGTGCGCCTAAACTGCCGGATTTCTGATCCGCAGCATGGCCAGCAGGCCGTGGCAGTCAGCTGCCACCAGGGTTCTGCCGGAAACGAACGGGCCTCCCACATTCGGAAAGGTGTAAAACATAATGAATATGCACATCCCGCTGCGGGTGTTGCAGGAAGGTGAAGATGCCGCTGTCAGCAGCTTCTCTCCGACACAGAACAGCGCTGTGCTGGCCGATAATCATGGCCGGCGTTTCAGTTACCTGCGCCTGTCGATCACCGACGTCTGCAATTTCCGCTGCAATTATTGCCTGCCTGACGGCTATCAGGGCACAGACCGCAGCGGCTTCCTGACACTGGAAGAGATCCGCCGCATCGCTGCTGCTTTTGCCGCCATGGGTACCCGCAAAATCCGCATTACCGGCGGAGAACCCAGCCTGCGCAAAGATCTGCCGGATGTTATCCGCGTACTGAAGCAGACACATGGGATCGACACTGTGGCACTGACAACCAACGGTTATCGCCTGACTCAGCAGATCCGTGACTGGGCAGAGGCTGGCCTCGATCAGCTGAACGTCAGCATCGACAGTCTCGATCCACAGCAATTCAAAGCCATTACCGGCCACGACAAACTGCAGGAAATTCTCAGCGGTATTGAAATGGCCCGGGAACTGGGCATCGGCAATATCAAAGTAAATGCGGTATTGCTGAAAGCGTGGAATATGAATGGCTTTCAGCACTTTCTCGACTGGCTGAAAACCACGCCTGTGACCCTGCGTTTTATCGAGCTGATGGAAACCGGTGACAACGCATCCTTCTTTAAAAGCAATCACGTTTCCGGTGAATCGGTAAAACAACAGTTACTCGATTCTGGCTGGCAGGCCAAAGCCCGTGGCCCACACGATGGCCCGGCACAGGAATTCAGTCACCCGGATTTCAGTGGTGATATCGGCCTGATCATGCCGTACAGCAAAGACTTCTGCAGCAGCTGCAACCGCCTGCGTATTACCGCTAAAGGTAAACTGCATCTGTGCCTGTTTGGTGAGCAGGGTTATGAACTGCGCCCGTTACTGGCTGAAGAAGACAGCCAGATTCTGCAGCAGCATATCCGCGAATTATTAAGCCATAAAAAAGACAGTCACCATCTGCAGGAAGGCGAAACCGGCGCAACACGCCACTTTGCCATGCTCGGCGGTTGAGGGCTTAAGGTTGATGGTTAAGGGTTGAGCGTCGCAGTGCGGTAATCCGCCCGAAATAAGTACGCAGCGCAAACGCATCAGGTAAACACTTATGGAAACTCTGGGTCTCGTATTAGCCGGTGGCAACTCCAGCCGAATGGGTCAGGACAAAGCCCTGTTGCCCGTTGGCGATCATACACTGGCAGAACATATTTACTGCCTGATGAAAGAGCGCCTCGATCATGTCTGGGTCAGCCGCCAGAAAGATCAGCCCCTGCCATTTGCAGCAGACCGTGTGGTGTTCGATAAAAGCCGTGACAAAGGCCCGTTATCCGGTATTTCTGCCGCTCTGAAAGCCGCGTTAAAAAGCGACCAATACGAGGGCCTGTTAATTATTCCGGTGGATATGCCACGCCTGACCGATGAAACCCTGGTGGCTCTTTTGCAGGAAGGTCGCAGACTGCAACGCCCGGTATGTTACGGCAAACACTATATTCCCCTGTATTTACCGGTCAGCTCGGCCATTTCCGATTTTATCAGTGATCAGCTGAACGACCCGGGCAGTCGCCGGTCAGTCGCATCGGTCTTTTATCAGTTCGACGGCCTGCAACTGGCAGAACCGCATAATGATTCACTGACCAACACCAATACCATGGCGGAATGGCAGGCGGTGCAGGAAACACCCCAGACGACTGGAAAAGCAAACGATACTGCTGAATAAGCCGGTAAAATATCCGCATAAAACAACGCATTTAATATAACGATTAACCACGAATTAAAACGGGGCGCCCGATGGCCAAGACCTTTACTGACGAATTTTTCCCGCTCAATATTGCTGTGCTGACAGTCTCTGACAGCCGCACCGAAGACACAGATACCAGTGGTCATCTGTTGGTGGAAAAACTGACCGAAGCCGGTCATAAGCTGGCGGATAAAAAAATCATCGTCGATGATAAATACAAAATCCGCGCCCAGGTTTCTCAGTGGATCGCTGATGAAACAACTCAGGTGGTATTGGTCACCGGCGGTACCGGCTTTACCGAGCGCGATTCAACACCGGAAGCTCTGCTGCCATTATTCGATCAGACCGTGGATGGTTACGGCGAGCTCTTCCGCCAGATTTCTTTCCAGCAGATCGGTACGTCTACCATTCAGAGCCGCGCCGTGGCCGGCCTTGCCAACAGCACCATTATTTTCTGCATGCCAGGCTCCACCAATGCCTGCCGCACCGCCTGGGACGATATCATCGCCAGCCAGATCGACAGCCGTCACCGCCCATGTAACTTCGCCTTACGCCTGAAAGGCAATCAGGGTGATCATTGCGGCACAGGATCGCGCGGATAAGTTATGAGTGAGTTTTCCCATATTAATCAGCGCGGTGAAGCCAGCATGGTGGACGTCAGCAACAAAGACGTCACCGTACGCGAAGCCCGTGCTGAAACTTATGTGCGCATGAGTGCAGAAACCCTGGATAAAATCATGAAGGGTGAACATCACAAAGGGGATGTGTTTTCGGTTGCCCGCATCGCCGGTATTCAGGCCGCGAAACAAACCAGCAATTTAATTCCTCTGTGCCATCCGCTGATGCTGAGCAAAGTAGCGGTGGATTTTGAAGCACAGCCGGAACACAGCCGTGTGCGTATTGAAAGCCTGTGCAAACTGAGCGGTAAAACCGGCGTTGAGATGGAAGCATTAACCGCTGCCTCGGTTGCTGCACTGACGCTGTTTGATATGTGTAAAGCGGTCGATCCGGCAATGATCATCGACGGTATGCGCGTACTGGAAAAACAGGGCGGCAAAACCGGTCATTGGCTGGCGGAAAATTCAGACACACAACAGAAGCAGGAACAGCAATGAAGGTTTTATTTTTTGCCGCCCTGCGTGAACGTCTGAACTGTGACGAGTACGAGCTGACGATTTCGTTGCCAACTGATACCGATAGTGTGCGTTCAGCTCTGCAGCAGGCGTTTCCGCAACAGGCTGATCTGTTTGCCGAAGGCAAAGCGCTGGCAGCGGTAAATCACACGCTTCTTCACGATAATTCGCCGGTGAATGAAGGCGATGAAGTCGCCTTTTTCCCACCGGTCACCGGTGGCTGAAAGGAGAAGCTGATATGCGTTTTATTTCTGTTCAGGAAGCGGATTTCGATATCGCCGCCGAATACGAAGCACTGCGTGAAGATAACCGCCGTGATGGTGCCGTAGTATTTTTTACCGGTCTGGTACGGGAGATGAACCAGGGCTCTGCAGTCTCCGGCCTCACACTCGAACACTATCCGGGGATGACAGAAAAAGCGCTGCAGCAGATTGTCGATCAGGCATTTGAACGCTGGCCACTGAATCGTGTACGACTGATTCACCGCGTCGGCACACTGGATATTTCCGATCAGATTGTGTTTGTTGGTGTATCGTCTTCCCACCGTGAAGCCGCCTTCGAGGCCTGCCATTTTATTATGGACTTCCTCAAAACCCGTGCGCCTTTCTGGAAGAAAGAAGTCACAGGCAATGGCGAACGCTGGGTAGAAGCACTGCAGAAAGATACCCGGGCGCTGGACAAATGGGAAACCTGAATGACGCTCAGCGTTATTGCTCTCTGACCATTTTTTCCGCATCGTCAGCCGCTACCGCCGGGCTGAATAACCAGCCCTGGTAGGTATCACAGCCATGCTCACGCAGGAAATTCAGTTGCGCATTATCTTCAACACCTTCGGCAACCGTATCCAGACCAATGGTTTTGGCTACCGCAATGATGGCGGTGCAGATAGCACCATCTTCCTGGTTGGATGCGCACTCACTGACAAATGCCCGGTCAATTTTCAGTACATCAATCGGGAAGCGTTTGAGGTAGCTCAGAGATGAGTAGCCCGTTCCGAAATCATCAATAGCCAGTTGTACACCCAGCTTCTTCAGCTCCGTAAGCGCGCCGATACTGGCTTCAGAGTTATCGACCAACACACTCTCGGTAATTTCAATTTCCAGCAAATCGGCAGAAATTCCATACTTTTCAACGGTTGTTTTAATAAAGGGAATCAGTCGCGGAGAGTGCAGATGCCGGCCTGATATGTTGACCGCAACCGGTAACAATGGCGTACCGTTATGACGCCATTGTGCCAGTTGCCGGAAGGTTTCTTCGATTACCCACTCGCCGACTTCGACAATAAAATTAGAGCCGTCGATAATGGGGATAAACTCATCCGGCATCACCCGGCCAGTTTCCGGGTGGTTCCAGCGCAGCAGTGCTTCAAAGCTCAGGATACGCCCGCTGTCACAACTGAGTTTAGGCTGATATTCGAGGAAGAACTGATTTTCACTGATTGCTGCCGGTATAGCGTATTCCAGCTGAAACTGTTTCTGTGCCTCGGCGGCCATCTCACCACTGAAAACCTGAAAGTTATTCCGCCCTTCCTGTTTTGCTTTATACATGGCGAGGTCTGCATGCTGCAGTAGTCTGTCAGCATTCGTTTCTCCGTTCACGGATAAGGCAATACCGATACTGCACAGGATAGAAATCGGCTTCCCGGATAACATTACAGGCTCACGGGCTCTGTCCAGCAGTAATCTGGCCCGACGCTGGGCCTGTTCGAGATTAACGTCACCGGAGAGCATCAGCACAAATTCATCGCCACCCCAGCGGCCAACCAGATCCTGATCACGCACAACGGAGCTGAGGCGCTTAGCCACTTCGCACAGCAGGTCATCTCCGGCTTTATGCCCAAGAGTGTCGTTGATTTGCTTAAAGCGGTCGAGGTCGATAAACATCAGTACCACATTACCCGGATTTTTCTGGTAATAAGTGATATGCCGTTTCAGCTGATCAATAAAATGATTGCGGTTACTGAGCCCGGTCAACACGTCGTTATAAGCAAGAAAACGCAACCGATCGCGCAGTTTGATCTGCTGGGTAATATCGCGGATATAAAGCGTATATTCTTTATCTGGATTGGTGTGATCTGTGGTCTGAGTAATGACAACTTCAGCGGTAAACTGCTCGCCGTTGGCACGATTCAGTGGGGTGACATTGGTTCGTTTAAGTACCAGTCCATCACCTGCGGTAAAGCCCATCTCCAGACTGTGGAACGCTTTTGCATGTAATTGTTCGGGTAAATAGGAGGTAAAGAAATTAGCCCCCTGCATACGCTGTTTATTGCTGCCAAAACATTGTTCAGAAGCCGGGTTAAATTCCAGAATGGCACCGCTGGCATCGATTACAATAATGCAGTCCATGGCGGCATTAAGAATTGCACCGTTACGGTATTCGCTTTCCCGGAAGGCATCAAAGGCCTGATCACGCAGTGTAATTTCGGTATCTACCCGCTCGATAACACGGTTGTATTGCTGCGCAATCTGACCAACTTCAGTGAAAGGCTCAACCGGGACACGGGCGGAAAAATCGGCTCTTTGTTGCTGAATCTGCATGGCTGACAGCAGGTCGTATACTTCGGTACTGACCTTATGTTCGGCAACATTAAGGCCCATAATTTCGGCCTCCGGCGATACCCTCAGCGGATATATGCGGTTAATAACGTGCAGAATAATGAAGGCAGCGGTAAAACTGTACAGGCCGGTGGCAACCACACCAATAAACTGTGACTGTAACTGCTGACCGAAACTCAGCCCGGTTCCCAGTATTTCCGCCTGGCCAAACAGCGCAACCGCAAGAGTCCCCCAGATACCGGCAACCAGATGAGCCGGTATCACACCAATGGCATCATCGACCCGGAGTTTCTCCAGAACAACTTTGCCCCAATAGACAAGCACCCCAGCCACCACACCAATCAAGGCTGCTGACGGCGGAGTAACGGCATGGCAGCTGGCGGTAATGGCAACCAGACCGCCGATTACACCGTTGATAACGTATTGCACATCCATAAAACGCTGCACGGCGTAACTGATTGCCGCCGTGACTATGCCACCAAAGGCAGCAGCCAGACAGGTATTCAGCAAAATGCCCGGCACCTGTTCATTCCAGCTGAGCGTACTGCCACCATTAAAACCGAACCAGCCAAACCAGAGCAGCAAACAGCCAAGTACCGCCATGGGCAGATTACTGCCGGGGATACGCTGGGCGCCGTGCTCAAAGCGGCCTGTGCGTGGGCCAATAACGATGATCGCCGCCAGAGCGACCCATCCGCCGACTGAGTGAACAACCGTCGAACCGGCAAAATCGATAAAGCCAATTTTTTCCAGCCAGCCACTGGCTTCGCCGGCAACGATGCCGGCCCAGGACCAGTGCCCGGTAACCGGATAAACAAACAGGGTAATCAGTGCAGCTACGATCAGATAACCGGCGAATGCCATACGCTCCGCAACAGCGCCGGAGACCAGGGTGGCAGCGGTACCGCAGAACATCATCTGGAACAGAAATACGGCGATTTCGTCAGTGCTGGCATTGCTGCCAAACATAAAAAGAGTGGTGCCAATGACGCCATTATGGCTGCTGCCAAACATCAGACCGAAGCCTGTTAACCAGAAAAGCGCACAGGTAATGACAAAGTCCGTCAGGTTTTTTGCAGCAACGTTGATGCTGTTTTTGCTTCTGACCAGGCCGGATTCCAGGCAAAGAAACCCTGCCTGCATAACAAAAACCAGACATGTTGCGAGCAGAATCCAGAAAACGTCCAATCCCAAAACCCCCGAAAATACCGCTGTTTCGACTAAAACCGGAATCGTCCTGCCTGCATCCAACCCCGTATTTCTGCAGGCTGCAGGTATTTTATGACTGTACACAGGCCGGGAAATATTAAGCAGGCCTGCGTTGATGCTACCGTTGAGAAAAAAGCAAAACCGTAAGACATGTCGCGCATCGCAGACGGCATTCTTCAGACAGAGCTCATAATATAGCCCAGAACCAGACATCCTGCTGATAACAATAATGACAATCAGTGAAGAATTAATGCGCACGCCTGTTCTGTTTTACCGGTTAAATTCCTTTTATTTCATGAATACCTGTTGGCCAACATGCTCAGCTCGCCGCTGAGAAAACTCCTGCATCGGCGCAATAAACGATAACAAACCAGCTTGGGAATATTTCAGTCGGGGGATTTTTACGTTTACTGACGCTGGCAATATTCCTGATCTGCGCTGTGTTATTTTTCTTCCGCCTGTGTGACCGGGGAATGTATTTTTAAAACGGAAACATAAATCTGACCAAAAGGTTAGTTTTTCCCGGCAATTTCCGTCCTGTTGCCGGTTTTGATTTTATGGATGCTGTTTAAGGATGGCTTCTGTTTTGAATGATTTTCTGCACGGAGATTACTGATTGCCTGTGCGACACACGATGCGACAGTACCTGAGCACAATCAGTTAAGGATACCTGTGAGTTTAAAAAGGGGATTTTTCTGTCAGGGGCTTTCAGGCGGGGAATTTGTCTGGCCTGAATGCTTATCATCAGTGACGAACGGCTGGCTGGCGCGGTCTGGCCAGCAGGTATCCTTGTCCGTAACGAACGCCAAGGCGATACAGAGTCTCAAGTTCCTCCGGCGTTTCAATGCCTTCTGCAATGATCACTGCGTTCATGTCAGTGCCATATTGCACCATACTGCGAATCAGCGCCTGCTGGCTTTTACTCTTATCTACGTCGGCAACCAACGAATGATCGATCTTAATCCATTCCGGACGCAGCATCATAATATGGCGTAGTGACGAATAGCCGGCACCAGCATCATCCACAGCAAACTTCGCCCCTGCGTCACGTAAACTTGCGACCACCTCCAGTAACGCCTGATAAGACAGTACAGATTCACGTTCGGTCAGCTCGATAACCACACGCGAAAGATCGTAGCCGCTCAGTGCTTTGACACATTCCGGCTGAATTAATACCGTTGCGCTGATATTAATGGATAACAGCAGATCAGACGGCAGCATCGTCAGTAATTTCAGTGCACGGGTAAAGCAACCAAGCTCCAGTGGTAACGCAAGCCCAGTTGCCGCGGCTTTAATAAAGACATCTTCCACCATCAGACTGCATTCGGGAAAACGTGACAAAGCTTCAGTAGCAAACGTGCGGAATTTGATAACGCCATCGATCTGATGCAGGGCATTGATTGGCTGTTCAAAGGTTGTGATCTGGCCACTGCGCAGTATCGCCATTATCTGCCCGGTCGATGCCTGGCGCTCACGCTGATCAATCACTTCGGCACTGATAAAACGGGCAATCAAACCGGCCAGCAGATGCATGAATTCCAGTTCACGATCCGCCAGCCCGGGCACAACACTGCGGCTGAAGCAACAGAATGTGCCGTACAGGCTGCCATCGGTCAGATACAGGGGAACACTCAGGTGAGAGCCGATGGGTAATTCCTGCGTGGCAGGGATTTCCAGTGCCAAAGGCAACTGACGGGCATTTACGATCAGCTCCGGCAGCTCTTTTCTGACAATCCGGATGCAGTAACTTTCTTCCAGAGGATTGCTGTCGCCGGCCTGAACCGGGCGGAATTCGTAGTCACTGCTGACATGGCGGAAAATTCTCTGGCCCTGATCAAACTCTGAAATAAAGGCCACTTCCATACCAAATGACTTACGGACGAAGGTCAGCAGCTTATCCAGCAGGGCATCTTTATCTTCCCTGTCTGCCCTCTGGCTGATCAGTCTGTCGAGAAAACCATCAAGCATAGTGACCTGTGGTTTTTCTGCACTGCGTTTCATTCAACACTCCTGTATTGAATCATCCAACACTCAGGTGTTGGAGGTTTAGCGGCTTACACGGGCACTTTCTGGCCCCTGATATGAGGATGGCCTAACGGACTGCAAATGCAAACCAGGTGCGGAGTTATTCCAGTCTCATTTATGACAGGAAGGACGACTTATGCAGATAAGGATATCGTTGGAAAGCGCCCGTTTTCAGGGCAATTCAGGACAGATTTTCAGCGAGGAATAACAGCAGCTATCGATGGCGAGCCGCTTAATCGGCTGTGTTTTCCGGATTAATACACCCGGCAGACAGCCAATGTCAGCGACTCAGTTTGTAGCCAGAATGACTATTTTTTCTTTTTAATCGGTGCAAACCCTTCGCTGTCCATCAGATTGCCGCGATTTTCTGCCTTTGTTTTTGGCCGGGATGGACGCGGACCGGTTTTCTTCTTGGCGGATTTTGCCTTAACAGCCGTTTTCGATTTTGGCTTTTTCTTAACACCCGCCGCTTTACCTGAGGCTTTAACTTTCTTCGGTCCTTTGTAGCTGCCTTCCAGGCCATCGATCTTACGCGCCTGCATCTGTTGATCCAGATAACGTTCGATAGAGGCTTTCAGGTTCCACTCATTCGGCGCAATCAGACTGATTGCCACGCCTTCTTTACCAGCACGGCCGGTACGGCCAATACGGTGAACGTATTCATCGCCTTTGCGCGCCAGATCGTAGTTGATAACCAGATCCATGCCTTCCACATCCAGACCACGGGCGGCTACATCGGTTGCCACCAGAATATTACGCTTACCTTCGCGCAGGCTCTGCATCACGTAGTTACGTTCATCCTGGGTCATTTCACCGTGCAGCATAGCAATGCCATTGCGGTGCTTACGCAGGAAATCGTTAAGACGATCGACCTCTGTCCGCTTGTTCACAAAGATTACGGCTTTGTCGTAGGTTTCGTTGGCCAACAGCCATACCAGCAGACGGTCTTTATGAGCGTTATCATCGGCCAGAATACGCTGCTGACGAATATATTCATGTTTATCAGTCACCGTACTGGTAGTGATTTGCTCAGGATTTCGCAGCATGGAGCCAGCGATACGACCTACCCCTTCATGGCGCAGAGTGGCAGACAGCATAAAGGTCTGACGCTCAGTGGAAGCGTTGCTGATGATCATGTCCATGTCTTCAGCGAAACCCATGTCCAGCATACGGTCAGCTTCATCCAGCACGAGGAATTCCAGATCACCAAGCTCCGCAGTGCCGCGCTTCAGGTGGTCCACCAGACGCCCGGTGGTCGATACGATGATCTCCGGGTTCTTGCGCAGCATCGATGCCTGATATTTGAAATCGTCACCACCGGTCAGCAGGCCGGCGTTCAGGCTGGTCAGATCGCAGAAGTCTTTGGCGGTTTTGAATACCTGACGCGCCAGTTCACGCGTCGGCACCAGAATCAGCGCCCGGGTTGCAGACTCAGGAGCGTCCTTAGCCAGCAGCTTCTCCAGAATGGGCAGCAGATAAGCCAGCGTCTTGCCACTGCCTGTCTCGGCGCAGACCTGAAGGTCACGCCCTTCCATAGCCAGCGGCAGCATCAGCGACTGAACTTCGGTCGGTTCGGATATTTCCAGCTTCTCAAGGCCGGCCACCAGGCGCAGATTAAATTCTATATTGGCAAACACTGACACATTCCGGTTATTTAAAAGAACTTATTATAACAGACCGCCATCATAGCGCTGTGCTTGAGAATCATAACAGATGGCACTTACTATAGGCCGCTTTGGTTTAACCCGATAAGTCCCGTTTTGCAAAGGACCTGAACATGAAACGACTGATACCTGTCACCTTGCTGGCCGCCGCCATCGCCGGCTGTGCAACCAGCCCTACCGGACGCTCACAGCTGATGATTGTGTCGCCGGATTCCGCCATTGTGGAGTCTCAGAAAGCCTATGCCAGCACCGTCACCGAGCTGGATAGCAACAAACAGCTGATTACCGACCCGGCCTGGGTGAAGCGTATATCGACGATTACCGGTCGCCTGGTGACCGAAGCGATCAAGCTGCATCCGGAAACGGCTAAATGGCAATGGAGCGTGGCCATTATTGATGATCCGAAAACCCTGAACGCCTGGTGTATGGCGGGCGGACGTATGGCCATCTACAGCGGTATCGTCACCCAGCTGAACCTCAATGATGATGAAATTGCTCAGATCATGGGCCATGAGATTTCTCACGCGCTGGCCAATCACACCGCCGAACGCATGTCCCGTGCGGTACTGACCAACGGCGCACTGTCTGCGGCAGCAGTATTTACCGATAACAACGGTATGGCGCTGACCGGAACAGCCATGGCGGCCAAAGTTGCGCTGGAACTGCCCAACAGCCGTACAGCAGAGTCAGAAGCGGATGAAATCGGTATTGAGCTGGCCATCCGTGCCGGATACCGTGCGGATGCAGCGGTGAGCCTGTGGCAGAAAATGGAAAAAGCCGGCGGCGGCGGTACTCCGGAATTTCTCAGCACTCACCCATCACCGAAAAACCGCGCCAAAACACTGGCCAAACTGGGCGAAAAGATGAAAAGCCTGAATCCGCAGCAGACCAAGGCCAGGGTTTATCCGGTGGATATCGTAACCTCAGCTAAAGAACTGCAGTAATGCTATGCACAGCAGGTCAGCTATGGCCTGCTTATTGATCCGACCGGCAGTAGCGTTCTACTGCCAGCTGTTCCATACCGCTTCTGTACTCTGACTTTCCAGATTCTGCCGGTCGCGTTCTGACAGATCCGGAAAAAAACTCAGCCCCGTCGCCCGCTCCAGCGCCTCAAAAGAAACAATACAATCACCGAGCTGAGCATTGAGACTGCAGCCATCTGCAAGATCACCACTATGATCAAACAGAAACGCGACCGCCTGCTGACGCTGCGGATTAATCACCACCTTAAAGAAGCCATGTGGCACGCCGATCTGCCACTGTTCTGGCGCTTCTTTACGATTACCAATCTTCATGATGTCAGCCCCCGGAATAAATACCGTGCCGGCGTACAGGTAAAATTCATTGCCATCGTCAATCAGCTCACGCACTGCTGTTTCCAGCTGATACCAGAGCCCCTGCTCACCATTAAAGCGTGAATGATACTGAGGCGTAATGTTGGACAGCGCATTGATTTCATAAACAGTACAGGCATCATCCGGATCTTCGACTTTTAATGAGTCTTCGAACTCAGCATCCATACCGTCCTGATCGCGATCACCACCGGAAATATAAAACGGTACCAGGTGACCACGGGCAAAATTGAAAGCACTGTCATACCAGCCGGTGTAGTCGCTGGTTTTAACATCCCCAAACTCCGGGTCAGTACGGAAAGTACTCCAGCGGGATTTGCGCTGTGGCGTATCGCGATAGGCAGCAACAGCATGCCAGGCGACCCAATGGGGCACATGCAGCTGCGCGTTGTAATTCAATACAAAACCATGACGGGGAGAGATAACAGCATCTTCCGGAGCACCACCATAAAGGTGTTCGGCGATACTGGCCTGCTGTTTGGTGGCATCCAGCTGACAGTCTTTCAGTCCGAACGCCTGACTGTGTGTGGACAGTAAAGAGACGATCAGAAACAACGTATAGCGGAACAAGCGGAATACCTCTGCCAACAGAAAGATCAGATGTGCGGATCCTTCCTGGACAGAAGCACAGGCAGAAGTTATTACATCAGGCCAATACTAACAAGCTGTATATCATTACCAAAGGTCCGCTTTTCGGTGGCTGAGGGTGAAAAGGTATTGCGTAGTGCACCCTGGTCCCGCTGAAATGCAGATCATCACTGTTACTCGTGATATGAATTTTCAGTATTTATTTATCCGGTGACTCCGTCAGCAAACCAGAATTGTCGGAGTTGGGGGTTGGGGGTTGAGGCATGAAGCCAGAGAGTGGACGGAGAAATGGATGTAGAACAGGAATGTTTGCCGGGGATTAGGAGAATAGATTCAAAGCAGAAATGATAAAAAGCATCCGGATACGCCAGCCCGGTTATACGTCGGATGACGCCTCCGGCTTATCCGACCTACGATCGGATTCTTACGTTCGGTTATTTTCAGATTGCAGAGCCGCAAAAGGATGAAGGAGATATTCGGCGTTGACCGTTGAACACCATCCACAGCAGCTAACCCGCGTAGGTCGGATAAGCCGGAGGCGTCATCCGACGTATAGAGGCATTGACCTATAAACGCGTTTTAAAAATATGTCTGATCAGATTCCAGGACAGAAAAAAGCCCCGATAGCGTGAGCTACCGGGGCTTTCGAATAAGAGCTTGACGATGACCTCAATTGAATTAGTTCAGACCTGATCTGACACTTCTTATTGAAAAGAAGAGAGTTTCCCGTTTTGATAATGGTGTCGAATCAA
>MDTC01247591.1_pt1 | contig 93125 bp, 83 predicted proteins | sample 811181 | NCBI WGS metagenome assembly MDTC01 (sample SAMN05326644, study PRJNA326480) | marine metagenome | isolation source: seawater | place: Pacific Ocean: North | collected 2011
AAAAAGCACCTCTAAATACTTTTAGAGGTGCGTTATATAAAATGTAAAATGATTTATTCTGCTGCTGGAGCTGCTGTTGCTTCAGTACCTTCAGCGCCTTCTTCTTCATCTTCTTCTTCATCATCAACGGCGTTTCTAGACGCTTTCACTTGAACGATAGAAGTGTTGTCAGGGTGTAAAAAGGTGTATTCATCAGTTTTGACGTCTCCTACAGAAATGGTACCTCCAATTCTAAGCTTAGAGATATTTACCGTGATGTCATCTGGTAGATTAGCTGGTAAAGCTCTAACGCTGAGTTTTCTTTTTCTAAAAAGCATTCGTCCACCGTTTTGTACTCCAGGCGAATTTCCTTCTAAACGAACAGGAATATTCATGGTCAACATCTTGTCTTCAAATAATTGATAGAAGTCGATGTGAAGAATTCGGTCAGTTACAGGGTGAAACTGAATATCTTGCAGTACAGCTTCGTAAGATTGGTGACCTTCCAATTCAATTACGACAGTATGCGCATTTGAAGTGTAAACCAATCCTTTAAAACTAATTTCATCAGCTGAAAAGTGTATTGGTTTTTCCCCTCCGTAAAGTACGCAAGGGACCTTTTCAGCATTACGTAGGGCTTTGGTTGATGTCTTGCCCACGCTTTCTCTTTCGGATCCTTTGATTGTAATTGCTTGCATGTATAAAAATTAAATAATAAACTTTGATGCTATCGATATATTCGAGTGTACACGTTGCATCACATCTGCAAATAGGTTGGCACAGCTCAATACATTGATCTTGTCACTTTGATGTTCTTTATAAATAGAATCAGTAATAATCAATTCTTCTAGTGCGGATTTCTCAATACGCTCATAGGCACTTCCAGATAAAATTCCGTGGGTAGTGATGGCGCGAACACTTTTAGCACCTCTTTCGATCATAAGGTCAGCAGCCTTGGTTAGTGTCCCTCCAGTATCAACCATATCATCGACTAAAACTACATTCTTCCCTTCAACTTCTCCAATAAGTTCCATATGGGTCACGATATTAGCCTTTTCTCTTTGCTTATAACAGATAACTACATCAGATTGCAACGCTTTCGAATAACTATATGCACGTTTTGAGCCTCCCATATCAGGAGATGCTATACATAGATTATTGAGATCTAGATTGCGCAAGTAGGGTAAAAATATGGTTGAAGCAAAAAGATGATCTACAGGTCTTTCGAAAAAACCTTGAATCTGATCGGCGTGTAAATCCATAGTAATGATACGAGTAGCACCCGCAGATTCCAGCATTTTAGCGATAAGTTTTGCTGCAATAGGAACTCTAGGCTTGTCTTTTCGATCTTGTCTAGCCCAACCGAAATAAGGCATAACAGCTGTAATATGTCTAGCTGAGGCTCTCTTAGCTGCATCAATCATTAGCAGCATTTCCATTAAGTTTCTTGAACTTGGATTTGTAGAACCAATAATAAAAATTCTAGCACCGCGAATCGATTCTTCGTAACTCGGTTGAAACTCACCATCGGCATATTCTGAGAAGATGACATTACCTAGTTTTGCGCCATAGGTTTGCGCAATTTTTTCTCCTAAGACTTGACTTTGTCTACAGGCAAAAATTTTCGGTTCTGGAACTTGATAAGCCATACGTATTATACTCAGGATTAACTAAGGAGCGCAAATTTAATTAAATTTTAGTCTTAACCGCGAAATTTGCCCTTTTTTGTGTGCTGTAAATTGAAAAAGTTTACTTTTGCAATCCAATTTTATACCTCCTAGCCTTGGTGGCGGAATTGGTAGACGCGCTGGATTCAAAATCCAGTTTCTTCGGAAGTGTGGGTTCGATTCCCACCCAAGGTACTGCTCTAAACCTCGTAAATTACGAGGTTTTTTTCATCTCATGACTTGTATTGAAATTTAATAAGTTGAAAATACCTTTATTTTTGGTATCCAACTAACACTTACAATAAAAAATAAATGAGGTTTCGATTATTCATTATAAAAACCTTGTTGAGTATTGTTCCTTTAATGGCACAGAATACTCTTAAGATCAAAGTAAAAGACACTTTGAGTAATGAGCCATTAAGTGGAGCCAGCGTGTTTATAGCGCAAATGAATAAAGGAGCGATTTCAAATGAACAAGGTGAGATTTATTTTGATTTATTACCCAGAGGAGTTTTTTCCCTGAACATAAGTTATGTAGGGTATGCTTCAAAAGCGTATACTTTCAATTTTACACTGAGTAAAGAGCTGCAAGAAAAGGTGGTTTACCTCCATTCTCAAACCGAAGAAATGGAGGAGATCATTTTAGTTTCTACTAGGAGTAGTCGAACAATAGCTGATGTACCAACAAGAGTAGAAGTCATCGCAGGAGAAGAACTTTCTGAAAAAGGAAATATGAAGCCCGGTGATATTCGAATGTTTCTCAATGAGAGTACAGGAATTCGAAGTCAACAAACATCTGCTACCAGTTACAACTCAAGTATTCGTATACAGGGCTTAGATGGAAAATACACCCAGTTACTCAGAGACGGTTTCCCCTTGTATTCAGGGTTTGCTAGTGGTCTAAGCATCATGCAAATTGCACCTTTAGACTTAAAACAAGTGGAGGTTGTCAAGGGGTCGAGTTCTACATTATACGGGGGTGGAGCCATTTCTGGCTTGGTCAATTTAATTTCTAAGACCCCTGAGGAGGAACCTGAACTGAGTTTTATGCTTAATACAACCTCTGCTCTTGGTCTTGATTTGAGTGGTTTTTACACTAACAAAACCAATAAAGTAGGTACAACTGTCTTTGCTTCTTATAATTTAGGTACACCCTATGATCCGGCAAATATCGGATTGACGGCTATACCAGAATTCAACCGACTTACTTTCAACCCAAAATTATTTTGGTATTTAAATCAAAAAACAACACTTCGCTTTGGTATGAATACTATTTGGGAAAACCGACTAGGGGGCAATATTGACTATGCGAAAGGTGATAACGTTGTCAATCCCTATTTTGAATCTAATGAAACTCAGCGTATTTCAACACAATTTCAACTGAACTCAGATTTAACTGAAAACAGTCGATTGGAGATCAAAAACAGTTTTAATTTTTACGATCGAAGCATACAGATTCCAGAATTCAGCTTTACTGGTTACCAACGTTCTTCTTTTAGCGAATTCAATTTTTTAACGACCACAAAAAAAGGTGTTGAATGGATACTCGGGGCAAATTTATGGACAGAGTACTTTAATGATACCGGAAATAACGAAGTTTTAGGCTTAGATCAATCCTATCAGATTGTTGGATTATTTGCTCAAAACCTTTGGAAATTAGATAAAAGCGTTTCTATTGAAACAGGACTTCGAACCGATTTTCATTCGGATTATGGAACGGTTATACTTCCTAGAACTTCATTGCTTTATCAGCCAACCAATGTATTGACCATTAGAATGGGGGGTGGATTGGGCTATAAAACTCCAACGGTTTTCACTGAAGATGCTGAGCGTCTTCAGTTCGTAAACGTTTTACCCATAAATGTTAGTGACACTGACCTAGAACGCTCTTTGGGCGGTAATTTTGATTTGAATTTTAGGTGGAATCCGTTTTCAGGAGTATCCATGTCAATCAATACACTTCTTTTTTACACTAAAATTAATGACCCAATGTCGTTAATTCTAAGTAATAATGGCTTTTATTCATTTCAGCAAAATGGAGGTTATGTCGATACTCAAGGTATAGAGGTCAATTTAAAGATAAAGTACGGTGATTTTAAGTTGTTCACTGGCTATACTAATGCCGATGTCAAGCAATATGAAAACGGATTAGTTTCAAATTTCCCTTTAGTAGCCAAGCATCGTTTAAACAATGTCTTGATGTTTGAAGAAGAAGAAAATCTTTGGGTTGGTCTTGAAGCCTATTATTACAGTCCTCAACAATTAAGTAATGGCGATGTAGGTCAGTCATTTTGGATTATGGGTCTGATGAGCGAAAAAAAATTAGGAGATAAATTTTCAATTTTCTTAAATTTTGAAAACTTTTTGGATACTCGCCAAACAAGGTTTGGAGCAATTTACAGTGGAAACATCTCAAACCCACAATTTCTTGATATCTACGCTCCAGTCGATGGATTCGTGGTAAACGGGGGGTTTAAACTTAAGCTGTAAGATTTAGGTGTTTCAATTACTGGCTGGTATAAGTTTTAACAGTATTTCTTATATTGACAATACCTAATTCTCATTGAGTATTCGAATTAATTTTTTGGGCGATAAATACTCAAAAAACCTTCTTTCAACCTCAAATCTTTCATTGAGAATAACAATAGCGGGTAACGAAAAAGGTTGATTTTTCCTTGAAGCCAAAATTAAGGCCATTTGGTGTGTAGGGTTTCGTTTTTTTCCAACTTCTTGATTGATGTAAACTTGATTTCCAAAGTATAAACTGTCTTTGCTCTCGGCATTCATTTTTACTGTATAGAATCGATTGTTTAGCTCAGATACAATAGCCGCATCGCGAAATGCAACCTGATCCATTTTTTTACAATAATCACACCAATCCGCGTAGAAATCGATAAAGATTTTTTTTGGTTTGATGGACAACGAATCACCTAATTGTTCAAAAGTCAGCCATCGAATGCTGTTTTTTACTTGTGCCATCGAATGAGAAGTCATCAACACCATTAAAAGGCATACGACTGCTGTTCTAATTTTATTTTTAAAGATGCTGTTAATAGATACACACATATCTTTAGTTATTTCAACTATACGAATTATGTAAGGTTGATAATCTAATGAAATTTGCCAAATTTCAAACCAACAAAAATGGTGCGCGGAAGGTTAGGCCCGTAAATGTAATCAGAGTCTCTACCTGCACCAGTATCAAAATCATTTTGGTAGCTATCAAATATGTTTTTGACACCTCCAGTTAATGTGCACATAAACTCATCAGTAAAGTCGAAATGGTGCTCAAGTTTGATGTTTAGATCAAAAAATGAAGGTGTTTTATTCAATCTCAAAAATCCTGTATCGCTTATTACAAATGGCACGGTCATTTCTCCAGTGTAGGTTCCTGTTAGATCTAAATTGAAACGCTCATTGGGAATCCAACTTGCATTTAAATAACCATATAAGTTTGGAACTCTTACAAATTCGTCTATTAGGATATCACCTTCACCAGCTGTTCCGTTACTTTCAAATAATACTTGAGGCTCCTCGTATTCCGTACCTTGGATAGTACCTCCAAGTTGAAATCGCCATCGTGGATCAGGAGATAAACCAAATTCAAAATTCGAACCATAAACAGCTACATTCTCACCATTTCTTACTTCGTTCAAAAGCGAGCCTGTTTCGGAAATTACCCCTGTACCTATTGTTGTAAAAGGCTCTTGAATAGCGGTATAAAAACCTTCTAAGAGAAAATCAAATTGTAAAAGGTCTACTGTTTTAGCAAAATTTACAGAGCTTGTAAACGCATTTGAAAATTCAGCCTTTAAATCTTCCGACAGAATTACGAATTGCTGTTCACCAGATACACTAGAAATATGTAAATCTTCATTAAAGGCTTGAGGTGTTCTAAAACCTCTAGCAAATCCTGCTCTAAAACGCCAGTCTTTATTAACAGCATACGAAAAGGTTATTCTCGGAGAGAATGCCGTCTGGTTAACGTCATTTTGTCTTGAGATATTACCGATTCTATAGTCTCCTTCAACTTTAATATTATCGAATCGAGTTCCCATAAGAGCTGTGAAACTTTCGGAAGGTTTCCATTCATATTGGATGTATGTACCTAATGAATTTACGCTTTGATCTACTAAACGGTTGTATCCCTTTATTTCATCCTCAGTCCTGGTTATATTAAATTCAGTACCCGCCGTCAAAACGTCATTATTTTTAAAGTTTTTAGTAAACTGTACTCCGTTTACCCAGGCCAAATCTTTTGTAAATCCATATGCATTGTTCGCAGTAATACTGTCTTGACGAGTTCTTTCACCACCAAGGCCTCCATAGTAACTATCTCTATCGGTGAATGATGCAGAAGTATACCACTGGAGTTTTTCCGTTCGTTCTGAATTATAAACTTCATATTCAGCACCTCCAATAAAAGTATCGTGTTTTAGTTCTTCTGTAACATCCGTGAATTGTGGTGCTAAATCTAGGCGATCACCTCCCCTTCTGTATTCGTTAATAATGTTTAAGTTTACGGCAACTCTAGATTTATCATTTGGTCTCAAAAAAGCCTTAGCTCCTAGGGTATTGTTGCGCAGTTCAGTGATTTCTGTAAAGCCATCATTATTTGCGTCATAAGCATCTCTATAACGGGTAGCAGCAAAAATGGTAACACCACTATTGAGATCATCCGCAACCGAAGATGAATTGAATGTTAAATTCTTGTCTTGAGCATCGTTATTGGTAATAGCTAAATTAGACCCTATTTCCCACGTATTTAAAATGGGATCTTTTGTAATAATATTGACAGTTCCCGCTATGGCATTGGATCCAAATAGCGCAGAACCACCACCGCGCACAACTTCAATACGTTCAATAATATTCGTTGGTATTTGTTCTAATCCATAAACGCCAAGTAAGGAGGTAAACACAGGACGACTATTTAATAAAATCTGTGAATAACTTCCATCTAATCCATTTAATCTTACCTGTGTAAATCCACAATTTTGACAATTAGTTTCTACTCGTACTCCAGGAGCAAAGTTCAACCCATCTGCTAAGCTCAGCGATTGTGTAGCTGTTAATAATCTTGGCTTTATTGAGGACACTACCACAGGAGTTACTTTTCGCTCAACTCTATTTCTTGTGGCACTGACTACAACTTCTTCCAATCCAAGAGCATCTTCCAGTAAATTGAAATTTATGGCTAGAGTTGATAAAGAGGACATGGATACTTTTTCTTTAAACGTTCTAAATCCTTGAGATTGCACAACTATAGTAAATTCACCATTTGGCACTTCAAGGATATAATTACCGTCTGCATCAGAGGTTGTGCCATTTGTACTATTCTGTATAAAAATGCTTGCAAAAGGTACGGGTCTATTTCCTGATTGGACTTTTCCAGAAATTGTTGTCGAGAGCTTTTGAGCGTTTAAGTTTACACAAAAACACAAAAGCCAAAGACAATAAAACAACTTTGGAGCGTTAGGGCACTGAATTTTTTTAAGCATTCGTTAAGGGATTTACAAATTTTGTTTTTAAAATACAATCAGAAGCGAAACTATTTCAATTCTTTGTAAAAGACAAAGGAAATCTTTTATAAATGCAACTTGGTTGCACTTATAAAATAAACAATTGATTTTTTCCAGAAAAATAGGACTACAGGAATTTAAAACATAAAAAATAATCTATATGGACTGATGCTTATGAACAATTAAATTTAGTCCATCAATCAACAAGCGAAATCATTTTATATCATTTCATCAATGGCTCTAATTTGAAATTTAATTGGTGTTTTTCAGTATTTGAGTATGGCTTATATAACGGCCGAAACCTTCACGAGTCTCGATAAATAAATGCAGTGCTACATCATCAATGAATTCGCATGGGTAGCAGCAACCTTCCCTTTGGCCGTATTTTCAGCAAGCATTGGAAGTATTGGGCTTTTTCTTCGTAAAGCGTGGTCCCATCCCGTTTTTGTATTCTTAGCCGTTTGCGTTATCGCACAGAACAAATACAACTTTTTTATTCGAAAAGACCTAGAAGTTACTTCTGAGAATGCCATAGGTTCTCTTTTTATTTTAGGAGTTGCTCTATTTTTGATTTTTCACAGCAAGTGATTAAAATAAGCCACACAGTCTTTTAAGGCTTGTCAGCTACAATACTGTCTGTAACTTCGCCGCATCTGAGCATCTTGTCTCCGTAGTACGGATTTGCTATTTGTCGCTCTAAACTGAGCCAATTCGCTCCCTTATTATTGTTGGCCATTGGACAATACTGAACATAAAAGCTATTGTTTGCATCTTTAATTCCTCTAGCCAGAGAAATAACCTCTTCCGAAACTAAGCGAAATACATCGCGTTGCTTTTCTAAATCAGCTTGGGATTTTATCTGTGCTAATCGTTCGCTCAAACCTTCAAAATAGACTTTACTCTCCTTATCTAAGCCTTGCTGTCTAATTGCTTTTTGTATGGTGTTTTGGGCTCTGTCCGCTACATCTTGTGCCAAATCTCTATTGGAAGCGACTAGCGCATTCTTTAAATCAAAATAAGCATCAAAGAAAGGATTGAAATCTTCATTAAGCCCGTCACTTAAATCAATTCGTTGACCTATCGTTTCTTCTTTTAAACTCATCATAGATGGCTTGGCTTGAAGCTGAGCTGCAGCATCCACAGTAAATGCGCCATTACTTACAATTTCTTCTCCCAAACGCAGTCCGTCAAAAATCTCGTATTGACCGTTATTTAGCCTTCCAATTATGATTTCTCTCAGCTCAAATACGGGTTCTTCACTAGGTTTTACGTAGACAATAGAGCGCTTTCCTGTCCATAAGACCGCAGATTCTGGTATTTTGAGTGTTGCAGTATCTTCACTCATTCCCTCAATAGCCGCCGTGGCGAACATTCCTGGTTTAAGCATTCCATTGGTATTTCGAATTTCCGCTCGTACTTCAAGCGTTCGACTTTGCTGATCAAAGATAGGGTCGATAAAACTCACTCTTGCCGTAAATGTCTCACGCGGAAAAGCCTGTGTTTTGACCTCAATATTTTGACCGAGTTTAAAAGCGCCAACTTGGTTTTCATAAGCATCAAAAACGGCCCATACGGTGCTCAAGTCTGAGACTTCAAATAAGAATTGTCCTTTTTTGACGTAATCTCCTGTTTTGGCATTGATTTTTGTAACAATACCACCGACATCAGCATAAACAGTAAAGGTTTCGATCAGCGTTTGAGAAGATTCAATGGCGTCGATTTGTGCATCGCTCAACTTCCAATTTTTCAATTTTGTTCGTACCGCATTGTACAGCTCAGGCTGCCGCTCTTTCAGACTTGAAGCCGTGAGTAACTCTTGCTGTGCTGCAATCAATTCAGGAGCGTATAGACTGGCCAATTTTTGATTTTTAACAACGCGTTCTCCAAGGGTATTGATATAAATCTGTTCGATACGCGCATCAATGTGCGCCGCCTGCGTCAGCTTATTTTTTGAATTGATTTCAATACTTCCCGAGAGTTCTAAAACTTCTTTTTCGTTTTTAGGATTGGTCGAACGTACTACATGAGTTTGAATGTCTGCCAACTGCATGGCGTTTTCGCTCAACTTGATTTGAGTGCTACTCATTGCTCCGTCGCTATCGGCTTTGATAAGGTCCATGCCGCATATGGGACAGCTGCCAGCTTCAGTGGTCATAATTTGAGGATGCATTGAGCAAGTCCAAGAGGCCTCTTGTGAATCATGATTATGATTATGATCATGACCATGATCGTGATCGGTAAATGGGTCTCCACTGCTATTTACAGCCAGTAAATAACCTATACCTAAGCCGATAATTACCGAGGCGATTGCGATAAGAAGATTTTTATTTTTCATAACTGCGTTATTTTTTTCGATCAAAAATTTTGCGAATAGAAGGCGATGAGGTAAACCACAAACTAAATCCACTCATTACTGTAATTAATCCCAACAGTGAGAACGCTCTGAGCACTGTGGTATTGAAGTCATCTCTTCCTTCATAGTCCATGGTATGTGTCATCCATAAAAAGTCAAACCATCTCCAATCGCGATGTCTAACGGTTTGAAAAGAGCCATCCGCCACAGAGACGTAAGCCTTTATCTGTTCGGCTGAATCGTACGAAATAACATAGGCCGGTAATCGTCGTCCTCTGTACTCATGGTGAGCGTCAGTCTCATTTATTAGTTCAACTGCACTCACTTGCAGTTCGGCAGCCATTTGATTCTTGGCAACCGCTAAAGCCTCTTGCTGGTCAACACCCATTTTTAGACTTCCGTCATAGGCGTTCACTAGATGCTTATCATTAATCCAGAAATACGGATTACCTGCTATTTCTTTTAATTCGAGCTCGTAGATTTCTTCATCCAATTCAATAGCTGATAAACCGATTAAATTTTCAAACGATTTTGGCTGAAAGTCGAGATTTCTGAAATGATCACCGTGAATTTCGTCAATATCAGTCCAACTGAAATACAGACCGCTTATAGTCCACAACAAAAATTGCAGACCCAAAAAGATACCTAGATAGCGGTGTGCTTTACGAATTTTTAATGCTGTTTCTCTTTTGACCATAGACTAGGTTTTAGAATTCTTCTATGACTGATCCACAGTGTAGCATAACATCTCCAAAATAGGGGTTCATAACTTTCTTGTCAAAACTTAACCATTTTGCACCTTTATTGTTGAAGGCCATTGGACAATACTGAACATAAATTTCAGAGCTTAATGTGATGTTTTTTGAAATCAGCAGAGTTAATTCAGAGACATCTTCAAAAACAGATCTCTGATTTTCAATATCCTTTGCTTGAGATAATGATTCTAATTTCGTTTTCAAATTTACCAATAGGTCTTTTGCCGAATCACTAATATTCGTCGTTGAAATATCTGAAATGTGATTGAAACCGCTTGTTGATGTATCCTTGGTTAAGTTAAAATCTGATTCTACAAGCGCATCTTTTAAACTCATGTAAATTTCCAAGTATTCCATAAAATCTCTTTGAACGTTTTCAGAAAATTGTATAGTACTAGAAGTATTTTGTGAAGTTATATTGACTTCATTAGAAGTATTTTTCTTTTGCTGCTCTGCTTTGGGTTTACATGAAAAAGTAAAAAGGAATACTGCAGTAAGGTTTAATGTTAAAAGGGTTTTCATTGTATTTTTCATAGTTAAAAATTAAAAGATTAAATAATTGATCAAAGCCGTTTGGGAGTAAAACTGTACCACCGCTTCTATTTTTTTGAATTCAAATTGTAAGTATAACTGCTCCATGGCAATTACTTCTGTGAGTTTTTGACGGTCAGACTCAAAATTAGAGAGCACTACCTCTTTCATTTTTTTAGTTTGTGCACTGTTTGCATCTTGTGATTTGAAGCTAATTTGAGCTTGATTTTGCAAGGCAATGGCCTGTGCAAGCTTATTTTCTAAAAGATTCAATCGATGATTTTTTTCGTAGTTCAATTCGCGTTGTTTGAGCTCAAGTTGTTGCGCTACCGAACTGTGTTTACTTTTAAAAATAGGAACGGAGAGCTTGAGCATGGGCATAAGAATGTCCTTTCCATTTTCGTTGAGCAGAACGTCTGTGCGCTGCTGAACGGCTATATAGTCTAAGCCAAGCCCTAAAGAAGGCTGAGCCTCTTTTTGATTTACAATTTCCGATTGATGCACGGCGGCAAAGAGTTTATCGTATTTTAAAATTTCTGGATTGACCGCCAAACGACTCTGTTCGTGCATTAAATCCTCCAAAGGAATCTCGAGCATTTCGCTAAACTGAATTCCTTCAAAAGAATCGTCGGATAATAAATTAGCAAAAATCACTTCTTCTGCCTTTTCAAGTTCTTGAATATTCAAAAATTCTTCGCTCAGTTTGTTTTGTTCAATTTGAAGCTGTAGCACATTAACTACTGATGCAGAGCCGTTTTCTACTGCTTTAAGCGCCAGGACTTCATAGGATTTAAAGAGTTCAATAGCTGTTTCAATAATGCGCATCTTTTGCTGGTAACCGTATAAGCGGTAATAGGATTGAGCTAAAGACAAGGCCAACTGCCGCTCAACGATAAGACGATCGAGGCCTTCAGTTTCAACCAGTGACCTCGCGTAGTTTTGCCTGGCTTTTAGCGTACCAAACCAGGGTAACATTTGAGATACCGACAATTTAAAACGCTGAGGTCCTGTTCGCGTTTCGGGTTCACTTGCAAAATATCCCGCACCAAAGGTGGTCCTAGGAACTGCAGCGGCTTGATTTATTTTTTCCTCAGCAATTTCATAGCGCATGTTGAGGGCTTGAAGCTGTGGATTATTTGAGAGTGCAAGACTAAGATAATGTTCTAAGCTTTGGGCCTGAAGCGCAGTGCTAAACAGAAGCGTTATGAGGTAAAAGATTGTTTTCTTCATGCCTGAGATGATTTAAGTTCAACTTCTTTTCTCCATCCAAAAAGCACCGGAACCACGAAAAGGGTGATTAGGGCAATGAGCATTCCTCCAAAACTCGGGATGGCCATTGGAATCATGATATCACTTCCTTTACCCGTACTGGTGAGTATCGGAAATAGCGCTAAAATTGTGGTGGCTGTGGTCATCAAACAGGGTCTGATTCGTTTTTGTCCCGCCTCGATAACGGCCTGATGAATTTCAGTAATGCCCTTGGGAGTGTTGCGTTCAAAAGATTGTTTGAGATAGGTAGCCATTATTACTCCATCGTCTGTGGCGATTCCAAAGAGTGCAATAAACCCAACCCAAACGGCAACACTGAGATTAATCGGATGAATTTGAAACAAGTCGCGAAGATTCTCATCTAAAAATGAAAAGTTCAAAAACCAATCTTGACCGTACAGCCAGAGCAAAATAAATCCACCAGAAAAGGCTACAGCCACTCCGGTAAATACCATAAGTGCCGTATAACTCGATTTGAATTGAATATAGAGTAGAACAAAAATAATGATAAGCGCCAATGGAATCACTAAAGAGAGTGATTTTTGAGCTCGAACTTGGTTTTCATAGGTGCCTGTAAAGGCATAATTTACGCCGTCTGGAATTTGGAGTGCTCCACTTTTTATCTTCTCTTTAAGATAACGCTGAGCATTTTGAACCACATCGACTTCGGCATAATCACTAAGCTTGTCGAATAGAACATAACCCACTAAAAATCCATCTTCACTTTTAATGGCCTGTGGCCCTTTTTCGTATTTGACCTGTGCCAATTCGCTCAAGGGTAGGACATTGGTATTAGGTAGATTGATATAAATGCTCGAAAGATCCCTTTTACTTTGACGCTTTTCTCTGGGATATCTAACGCGAATTCCATAGCGCTCTCTACCCTCTATGGTCTGAGCTATAACCTTACCGCCCACTGCGATTTCTAGTTGCTGCTGTACGTCTTCGATTCGCAAACCGTATCGCATTAATTTTTCTCTGTCAATAGTGATATTTAGATAAGGCTTACCGACTATACGATCTGCAAAAACAGCCTCGGCCTTGACGCCTTCAACCCCCTTGAGGAGCGGTTCTATAGCCAATCCAAAGGCTTCTATTTGCGCTAAATTCTGCCCCTTGATTTTAATACCCATAGGAGCTCGCATTCCGGTTTGAAGCATGACTAAACGGGTTTCAATAGGCTGAAGTTTAGGCGCTGAAGTAACCCCTGGAAGTTTGGTTTTTTCAGTGATTTTTTGCCAAATATCTGAGGGGCTTTTGACATCTGGTCGCCAATTTCTAAAATAATTTCCTACAGGGTCCGCAATCAACAAATCACGGTCAATTTGAAGTGGTTCAGCCACGTGATTGTATTTATAGCGAATGGAATTGCTGACCTCAAGGTTAGGATTGGCGGCAAACTTATCGTTCTTTAAAACAAAGTAGCCATCTTCATTTGTTTTAAAACGCTGAGGAAATCCATCTGAATTCAAAACGAATTCAGGGCGATATTGTATAAGGTTTTCATACATAGAAATAGGGGCTGGGTCTAATGCGGATTCTACCCGACCAGCTTTGCCGACCACAAGCTCAATTTCGGGAATTCCGGCAACGGCCATATCGAGTTGCTGTAAAACTCTTTTGTTTTCTTCAATTCCTGAATGCGGCAAAGAAGTAGGCATAAGCAAAAAAGAACCTTCATTCAGCGCTGGCATAAATTCTCTACCTGTTGATCTCATGATGTTGAGAGCCATCAGCAAGAGGATTAAAGGCAGGCTTAAAAATTTCAATTTGTTTATTAAAGCCCATGCAAGTATTCGTGTATAGTAGCGCTGAAAAATATAGAAAATCCATAACAAGAGCCCACTGAGAAGTGCCACGAATAGAACATTGATTAAAAGGCTGCGATCAAATCCAAGAGGTTTCCAATAGTACGATAATAAAAAGATTAAACCCAGCACGGTAATACCCAACTGAAGAGTGCTGTGCTTCTTTTGAACCGCTTCAATTTTAGATCCCAAAAGGGGGATAAGACCAAAGCCTATCAAGAGGAGACCTAAATAATTTCCAGCAAATAGTACGTATAAGCCTATTAAAAGTAAGAGCGCATTTACGGCCGTTTTTAAAAGGGGCTTGAGCTCATGTTTTTTGAAAATGTAAGCAGCGAAGGGTGGAATGATAAACAAGGCTACCACCACAGACCAAAGCAGTGCCATGGTTTTGGTAAAGGCCAGGGGTTTAAATAATTTACCCTCGGCACCTATCATGGTAAAAATCGGCATGAAACTAATGATGGTAGTCAATACGGCGGTAAGAATAGCTCCAGAAACTTCTTTGGTCGCCTTAAAGACAGTTTCTTTAATAGCCGTATTTTCTGTTTGCTGTTCTAGGTGCCTTAGAATATTTTCGGTAAGTACCACACCAATATCCACCATAGTACCAATAGCAATAGCAATACCTGAAAGGGCGACGATATTGGCTTCCACACCAAATAATTTCATACTGATAAACACCAGTAAAACGGCAACAGGTAATAAACTCGATATTAAAAGAGAAGCTCTGATGTTAAAAACCATAACAACCACGACTAAAATGGTAATCAGAATTTCTAAGGTCAATGCCTCCTGAAGTGTTGCGAGCGTCTCATTGATGAGTTCACTTCGGTCGTAAAAAGGCACTAGCGTCAATTGAGATTTTCTGCCGTCAGATAAAACTTTAGAAGGCAAGCCTACTTGAATTTCTTCAATTTTTTTCTTGACTTCAGAGATGACTTCCATAGGATTAGCACCATACCGGGCCGTTACTACACCTCCGGTAACCTCGGCTCCCTCTTTGTCTAGAATTCCTCTTCTCGCCTTAGGCCCCATTCTTATATTGGCGATGTCTTTTAGTCGGATTGATTTAAATTCTTTAGAGGAGACAACGGTATTTTTCAAATCTTTTATGGATTTGACATATCCTAACCCTCTGACCAGATATTCTACTTTATTAATTTCTAAAGTTTGTGCACCTATATCTCTGTTAGTCTGTTTTACGGCTTGCACCACTTGCTGTAGGTCAATACCGTATTGTTTTAAGAGGTCAGGGTCTACATCGACCTGGTATTCAGCAACATGACCTCCGATAGAAGCCACTTCTGAAACTCCTTCGGCAGAGGCTAGGGCGTATTTGACATAAAAGTCTTGAATACTTCGAACTTCTTGTAAATCCCATCCGCCAGTGACTTTTCCATTTTCATCTCGACCTTCAAGGGTGTACCAAAACAACTGCCCTAGTGCGGTAGCGTCTGGACCAAGTTGGGGTTGTACGCCACTGGGTAAAAGATTAGTTGAAAGTGAATTTAGCTTTTCTACAATTCGACTTCGACTCCAGTAAAATTCAACATCTTCATCAAAAATGATATAAATGCTTGAAAAACCAAACATCGAATTACTTCGTATGGTTTTGACCCCTGGAATTCCTAAAAGGCTGCTGGTCAACGGATAGGTGATTTGATCTTCGATGTCTTGAGGAGACTGCCCTTCCCAGGTAGTGTATACTATCTGTTGATTTTCGCCTAGATCTGGAATGGCGTCCACGGCGACGGATTCGTTGGGTAAAAACGAAAAAAACGTTCCAAAAGGCGCGTTAATACTTCCCCAACCTAAAAATAGAATTAGGAGAAGAAGGGCGAATAAAGGATATTTTATAAAATAATTTATGCTTTTATTGAGCATTGATCACTAAGATTTAAAATGGATTTACAATGAATTGTGGTGCAAACACGGAATCCCAATCGTATGCAGTACAGATTGGGTTTATCCTCTTAAATCAAATTAAAAAGCGCTGTTGTAGTATGAGTTTGTTTTCCAGCAGGGGAGGTGGGTCGTAAAGAAAAAGTTGAGCATGGCCTTCACAAATTGCAGCGGCAATAATTTCAGTGTAATCAGCTGTTGCAACAAAAAATCCAGGTTCAAAGTCGATTTCAGTCAGACTTAACTTTAAATCTTCTTGTCCTTTAACAGTAAAGCTCTCGTTTTCGCAACATGTTTTTGTTGATTCCATGGGCATGTCACAGCCTTGAGCTTTCTCAAAAACAGAGATCGAAACCACTCTTCCCATACAAATGTGCTTGTCAACCGTCCATGAGACAGTGCTGGCTAAAACGAAAAAAGCCATCAAAATGTGCAGAGATTTGTAGAGTAATTCTTTCATCTATAGTGTAAAACTACAAAATTTTGATCTTATTGTGCACTTGTATAAGTTCATCTCTTTGATTGTAGAATTCTTTAGGTACTATAATTTTGTATCTTAACACTAATCTAAATCTTAACATTATGAAGAAAACATTGTTTATTTTATGTGCCTTAGTTTGTGTTCAGTTTTCAACCGCACAAATGGAATCATCCTCTTCAAGTAAGCGTATTTCGGTTGGTGCTAAAGTTGGAGTTCCCAATATTCTATCGTTTAATGGAGAATTTGTACTTCCCATTTTAGACAATCATTTTGCCCCCTTTATCGATTATGGTGCTTTCGATATTGAAGATGGCGATGCGGATATTGGTCTCAAATACACAGAGTTTGGATTGAACTATTACTTTGGATCGAAAGGAAAAGGATTGTACATAGGAGCGGGTATTGCAGAACTGAGTACAGACCTAATTTTTAACGATTTAGAATTTGATGACGGAACAACTGGTTCAGGTACTACAGGAGTAGATATAGGCACAACAAATTTAAAATTGGGTCTTAAAACCGGTGGGATGTTTTATTTTCGTATTGAAGCGGGTTATGGTCTAGGATCACCACCTAAAACAATTGATTTTACCGCTACGGCTAACGGTGTTACAGAATCATTTTCTGAACCTATTCCAGAAATTCCTGGTGTAAATGAATCGGGATTATTGATTGGAAATATCGGTTTTGGATTCTCGTTTTAAGCAAAACTGAAAGAATAAAAACGACATATTTTAACCCGTAAATAAAGGATATTCTTTCTTTTTTTACGGGTTTTGTTTTTGGATTTATTTTTTAACTAAGTTTTACGCTATTTTACTGATTTACAACAGATTAAGTAATATTTTGAAGCTAATAATTGTGTTTTAAATGAAAGTCTTAAACTTTTTGGGGTCTGCAGCATGGTGTCAGTTTGACGACTTGAGTATTCCGGTGATAAAGGCTTAAATAGATTCAGGAGCCAAAACTTCTTCTATTCAAGTGAGCAAAATCAAAATTTTCGAAAAGGACTTAGAAAAATGGATGCGCTTTGAAGTGTATCCCGTTCAAGAAAACAGAAGTATTTCTATTTTGTGTCAAGCCAAAGTAGAAGATATGAGACAGGTGAAATCTTCGCAGGGTGTTGCAGATAAAAGACCTTTAATTAAAACCAAAGTTCAGATTGCAGATTAGTCTTTTGAAATTGAACTGACCTTAGTCAGGCGAAGAAAGGAGATTTTAGAGCTAATCTGCATCAATGAGGAACAACCTCCAGCGTTCGACTCCTGACGAGCGAAAGTTGGCCGTTAAAGCGGCAAAGGCCTTAAACTTAACCGTTGTAGGGGTAGATATTACCCGCTCTAATAAAGGTCCCTTATTGTTAGAGGTCAATTCTTCACCAGGGCTGTAGGGTATTGAAAGCAGCACAGGGAAGGGAATTGCCAATGTGATGATTGAAAGTATTGAAAAAAAGTTAGGCTATAATCCAGAATAAAGCTATTCGAAGTCGTAGACGGCACCAACTTGATTTCTGATTTCATCTAAAATTTCAATGAGTTCCAGCGAATTTTGAAGAGTCCAACGGGGTTCTTCTATTTTCGCATTTCGAATTGAAGTATTGACCGCTTCAATTTCGTGACAGAAACCAATTCCTTTTTTAGGGTTGGTAAAGACCTGCTCTCCTTGGTCAGTTATTAGTCGATAAGAGTCACTTTGAAACCAATCCGCATCGATACAGAGCTTACCTTTTTCTCCGTAAAGATGGGCCTTCATTTCACTTCTAAAGGCAAAACTGCTAAAAAGTTGCGCTTGACAATCTTGGTAGTTGAGAAGTACTGAGGTTTGTAATTCACTACCGCCTTGATGAAATTGCCCATAGGCTTTGATTTCTTGTGGTTTACCTAAAAGGATATAAGCCAAAAAAACAGGATATATTCCGATGTCTAAAATAGAACCTCCTGCCAGTTCTAAATTAAAAATTCGGTGCTCAGGGCTTTGATCTAAGGCATGAAAACAGAAATCAGCCTTGAGTAATCTTAATTTACCAATGGGATTGGTCTTTAATTTTTTCAAAACCTCCTCCATAGTAGGATTAAATCTGGTCCAAAGGGCTTCCATTAAAAAAACCTTTTCGCTTTGAGCAGCAGACTTCATTAGTCGAACTTGATGGGCATTAACACCTAATGGTTTTTCGCATAAAACCGCCTTTTTTGCTTTGAGCGCTTTGAGTGTCCACTCCAAATGTAAATGGTGAGGTGTTGCAATATAAACCACATCAATGCTTTTATCTGCCAACAAATCATCGTAAGAATCGTAGGATTTTAGGGCTTTATGCTCTTTAGTGAAGTCCTTAGCCTTAGTCAATGACCTTGAGGCAACACCCTGAATTACAGCGCCTGAAACCTTATTTAGGTCGCTTGCGAAGTCGTTGGCGATTGTCCCAAGTCCAATTATGCCCCAGCGTATTTTTTTCATGGTGTTTTTTTAATACATTTATTAGTATAAATATCTTTAAAAAAAGAGAATTATGGCTTTATTTCAACTTACGATTAATGGAGAGACTGAAGAAGTCGAAGCTGACGCTTCAACTCCTTTACTTTGGGTGCTAAGAGATCACCTTAAAATGGTGGGTACAAAATTTGGATGTGGGATCGCCCAATGTGGAGCTTGCACTGTTTTATTCAATGGTAATGCAATCCGTTCATGTCAATTGCCAGTATCGGCGGTTGGAAATCAAAAAGTCACTACTATTGAAGGGCTTTCAGATGATGGCTCTCATCCTTTACAACAAGCTTGGGTTGAGGTTGATGTTCCCCAGTGTGGTTATTGCCAAGCTGGGCAAATCATGCAAGCTGCATCTTTATTAAATCAAAATTCAAATCCAACAGACGAAGAAATTGAGGCCGTCATGAATGGCAATATATGTCGCTGTGGAACGTATTTGAGAATCAAAGAAGCCATCAAATTAGCTGCAAAAAGCGCTTAAGCTAATCTTACAACAAAGTTATTATGAGTCAAATAGTAAAAACAAAATTCGGAAGAAGATCCTTTATCAAAAGAAGTGCACTGGCCACTGGAGGTTTCGCCATTGGTTTTTCGTGGTTATATTCCTGTGAACAGACCCCGAAAATGGTGTTAGAATTACCTGATGAATGGTTCAATTTTAATGGATATTTAAAAATTGGTGACAATGGGGTAGTGACGATTATGTCACCAAATCCTGAAATAGGTCAAAATGTAAAAACGTCAATGCCAATGATCGTGGCCGAAGAACTAGATATGGACTGGGCTAAGGTCATCGTCGAGCAGGCGCCTTTGGACACTTCATTTTACGGAGTGCCATTTATTTCTAAAATTGCCGGTCAAGCAGAGGCTCCACGAACTGGAATGCAAATTGCTGGGGGTTCGAATTCGATCCGTTCAAGTTGGGATGCGCTTCGATTGGCTGGAGCTACCGCAAGAGAAATGCTGCTTAAAGCTGCTGCTGAAATATGGGGCGTTTCCAAAGATGAATTGAGCACAGAAAACGGTTATGTGATTCACGAAGCCTCTGGACAAAAAGAGCACTATGGAGTTTTTTCCGCTGCTGCCTCTAAGGTAGCCGTTCCTGAAGAAGTGGAACTCAAAGATCCTTCAGCCTATAAAATCATCGGTACTTCAAAGAAAAATGTAGACGGATTGAAAATCGCTACAGGACAACCTTTGTTCGGAATTGATGTGATAAAAGAAGGAATGAAAATCGCAGTGATGATTCATCCTCCTGCTTTTGGAATGACGCTAAAATCATTTAATGCCGATAATGCCAAACAAATGCCAGGTGTAGTCGATGTCTTTCAAATCGATGCCTATCAAGGTGATACTCAAAATTCAGCTTTTGACATCGCTGCATTTAGAGATTTAGTGGTTGTTGTAGCCGATACAACATGGCAAGCTATGCAAGCTAAGAAAGCGGTACAGTGCGAATGGGTTGAAGCAGCCGATGTAAAAACTAAAATCAGTTTCTTTGGAAGAGATTCTTATTTTGATTTTCCCAAAGGCTTGGAAAGTACAGCCACGCAAAATGAAAAATTGAATGCGGCGGCGAAAGCTGATGTGCAAACCGCTCGAAGAGATGGTAATCCAGAAAGAGCTTTTAGAAACGCAGATCGAATTATAGAGAAAACCTATTCTGCACCTTATTTGGCGCACAACACTATGGAACCCATGAACTTTTTTGCTGATGTAACCGCAGAAAAGGCACACTTGATAGGTCCTATCCAAACACCGAGTATCATGGAGCCTTCTGTTGCAGGGCGATTAGGGATGAACCCCGATCAAGTGCATATTGAAATGACTCGAATGGGAGGTGGATTTGGTCGAAGATTATACGGACACTTCTTAGTTGAAGCTGCTGCAATTTCTCAGTACGTGAGTGCTCCTATTAAATTATTGTACACTCGTGAAGACGATATGAGTTGTGGTGTATTCAGACCAGCCTATCAAGCTACTTACAGAGCTGCTTTAAATAAAAACGATGTGGTTACTGCTTTTCACGTGAGAGCAGGCGGAATTCCAGAGAGTCCTCTTGCAGCCAATCGTTTTCCGGCAGGAGCTTATGACAACTATCTCGCAGAATCTTATACAGTTAAATCAAATGTAACTACAGGTGCTTTTAGAGCACCTCGATCAAATTTCATAGCAGGTGCCGAACAATCCTTTTTAGATGAACTCGCCGAGGCTATTGGAAAAGATCCTGTGGACTACAGATTAGAACTTTTCGATCGTGCCATCAATAATCCCGTAGGAGATCGAAATGATTACGATGCAAGTCGTTATGCTGAGGTCATTCGTTTGGCTAAGGAAAAATCAAATTGGGGATCTCCAAAAGAAGGAGTGCACAGAGGTTTTGCAGCTTATTTCTGTCATAATTCTTACGTAGCCGATGTTGTAGATCTAAAGGTCGAAAACGGTCAAACAATTGTTGAAAATGTATGTGTCGCTGTGGATTGTGGAATTGTTGTTAATAAAGATGCGGCTGTGAATCTCGTTGAAGGAGGAACAGTTGACGGAATTGGAACAGCGCTTTACAGCGGATTAAACCTTAAACAAGGAGCTCCACAGCAAACAAATTTTGATCGCTATCGTTTAATTCGTCACGCAGAAGCTCCAAAAGCGATAGAGGTACATTTTGTCAATAATGGCATGTCACCAACCGGACTTGGAGAGCCAATGTATCCACCTGTGATGGGCGCCTTGGCTAATGCGATGTATCAAGCTACAGGTAAACGTTTGTATCAACAACCTTTTGCTCAAAATATAGACTCTTAACATATTTTTTAGCTAGTACATGATTGGAGTTGAAGAGGCTAGAAGGGTTGTCGAAGAAATTGATATAGTGTCACCCAAAGTTCAAGTATTATCTCTTGACAAGGCTTTGGGTTATGTCCTTGCAAAAAATCTTTATTGCCCATTTGATTTACCTTCATTTGAGCAATCGATTATGGATGGGTATACCATTCATTACAAAGAAAACGACCCTTTAGAATTTGAGGTCATAGCCGAAATTCAAGCCGGTAGTAAAGTTTCAGTGCAATTAAATGAGGGCCAAGCTGCTCGTATTTTTACAGGTGCGCCGATTCCTTTGGGTGCTAATGCTGTGGTTATGCAAGAGCATGCTCGTCAGCTTGGAAATCAGCTATATATTGACCATCCTCCAAAACCAAATCAACACATAAGAGCTATAGGTTCAGATCTTAAAAAAGAGCAGTTGTTGTTTGAGTCGGGTTTTCAACTTAATGCATCGAGTCTAGGTGTATTAAAAAGCTTAGGTTTTAATGAGGTAGAAGTATATCGAAAGCCTGTAGTAAGCATTGTTGTTACCGGGGATGAGTTAGTTTCAGAAGACCGTCCTCTTCAAAAGGGCGAAATTTATGAGTCCAATTCTATGGTGTTAAAAGCTGCATTAGAATCTAATGGTATTGTTGTTCAAAAAGTGTTTAACGTAAGAGATGATTTCGAAGCTACTCGAGAAACATTGAAAGAAGCCTTAAACAGTTCAGACCTAACCTTAGTTTCAGGAGGAATATCGGTAGGAGCCTATGATTTTGTCTATCGTAGTTTGCAGGAATTAGCCGTTCAAACCTATTTTTATAAGGTCAAGCAAAAACCAGGAAAACCCTTGTTTTTTGGAGGGTTCAATCATAAATACCTCTTTGCACTTCCCGGTAATCCAGGATCTGCTTTGACTTGTTTTTATCTGTATGTTTTACCCTTTCTCAAGCGAATGCAAAATACCAGGGATTTTGAATCTTCCTCTATTGGTTTAGCTCTTGAACAAGGCATTAGCAATACAACAGGGAGAGCTTTATTTTTAAAAGCAAAGCGAAGTGGAAATAGGGTGCGCATTTTAGAACATCAAAGTTCTTCGAAATTGTTGGGCTTTGCCATGGCTGATGTTTTGGTGTATATACCTGAAACAACCGGTGAACTGTCCAAAGGTACTTTAGTCGATTGTGTTATAATTGCATAAAACGATGTTCGATTCTCTTATACTTTTTGCAGTAGTTTTAGTAGTATGCGCTTTTATCTATTCCAGTGTGGGTCATGGAGGTGCAAGCGCTTATTTAGCACTAATGGCCTTATTTTCTTTCGATACTGTTGTGATGAAACAGACCGCACTGAGTTTAAACCTTGTGGTTGCAGCGATTTCTTTTTTTCAGTTTTATCGATTGGGATTTTTTAAACTCAAACTCTTTCTTTTTTTGGCTATGACCTCTGTTCCCGCTTCTTTTTTGGGAGGCATGTTGACCTTAGAGTCCACGATGTACAAAATAATTCTAGGTCTTTTTTTATTGCTAGCTGTGGCTCGTATTTTATTTAAACCCTCTCAAAAAGAGCTTCAAATTGAAGAAGAAAAATTCAACGTTTTAGTAGCTTTAGTCATAGGAGCGTCAATAGGCTTTGTCTCGGGATTAATCGGAATAGGAGGGGGCATTATTCTTTCCCCATTGCTGCTACTTTTAAAGTGGGCCGATGTGAAAAATACCGCTGGAATTTCTGCCCTTTTTATTTGGGTTAATTCTGCTGCTGGACTTTCGGGTCAACTTCAAAGTGGCATTCAAATCGACGATCATCTTTTTTTATTTATGGCCGTCGTCGCATTAGGCGCTATTTTAGGAGGATATTGGGGGTCTAAATCCCTTAGCTTTATTAATTTAGAGAAAGTAATTGCAGTAGTTCTTATTGCAGCTGCTGTAAAACTTATCGCATTTTAAATGAAAGTAGAAGTTCGATTTTTTGGTCAACTAGTTGATAAACTTGGATTAGCCGTATACGAGTTAGAAGTCAGTGCAATGGAATATAAGGTCGTGCGCGAGGAGTTGCAAGAAGTATTCCCCGCTTTAAGAACAATGAGTTATCAGCTTGCTCAAAATAACGCCATAATAAAAGGAAAAACCGCACTAGATCAAAGTGCCTTAGACGTTTTTCCACCCTTTTCTGGAGGATGAAAAAGAACAATAGATATTTAAGACAGCAAACGCTAAAGGAGATAGGAGTTGAGGGTCAAAAGCAATTACTTGGGAGTCGAGTGCTGGTTATTGGGGCAGGAGGCCTTGGTTGTCCGCTTCTTCAGATTCTTGCTTCGACAGGAGTTGGATACTTGACCGTGGTTGATTTTGATCGGATAGCTACGCATAACCTTGCCCGTCAAATGCTCTTTAGAAATGAAGATGTAGGGCGCTATAAGACTGAGGTCGTTACCGAATATCTCAAGGCTTATTTTCCAGATTGTAAAGTGGCTTATCACACTGAGTTATTACATGAAAACAATACCTCTGAACTAATTGGCACCCATGACGTTGTCGTAGATGCTTCTGATGATATCAATACCCGTTATTTGATCAATGACTCTTGTGTGCTAAACAATAAGCCTTTGGTTTTTGCCGCTTTGTATAAGTTTGAAGGCCAATTGACCGTCTTTAATTACAAAGGAGGCCCCAGTTTAAGATGTCTGTATCCCAAAAAACCGCAGTATCAAGAAATTCCAACTTGCGAACAGTCTGGAATGTTAGCAACTGTTTCGAGTAGTTTAGCACAATTTCAGGCTACCGAGGTGATCAAAGTGCTTTTAGATTTACCCGGAGTGCTCAGCGGAACGCTTTGGTACTATGATTTTTTAAAGCACATCCAACGTTCGATTGAATTTAAAGTCAATCCAGTCCAACTCGAGAATGTTAAGAACAAAAAATCTGCAGAGGAACATAAAATTCAAATTTCAATAGAAGAACTAGGGAGTTATGAAGGCTATAATTGGGTTGATCTTCGCTCTGAAGAAGAGACACCTTTTTTGCCATTTGAATTTATCTTTCGACTGCCTGTAGGTAGTGATAATTTTCTTGAAAAGCTCCAAAATCAATATGAATCTGCCAAACCCATTTTATTTTTCTGTCAATCGGGAACCAGAGCTAAAAAGGCTCAAGAATTATGCATGAATTCAGGTCTTCAAAATGCATTAGCCCTACTTAATTCAATTGAAGATATTTCAACTTATCTTAGTGCTCAATGTCAATGAAAAATATATTTAAAACAGGAGCGATAAGTCCGCAGTTTATAGCCGAATCCATCGAAAAACATCAATCTAAAATTAAGATTGGAGCACATCAGACCTTCATGGGGCAAATTCGTCAAGACCAGCATGAGGAGCAAACTGTAGCAGCCATTAGTTATTCGGCTCAAGAAGAGATGTGTAATGTGCTTGCTGAAAAGCTCAGAGAAGAAATGATCACCAAATACGATTTGAGCTGTATTCATATTTATCACAGTATAGGAAGGGTGAACGCAGGCGAACTTTGTTTTTTTGTTTTTCTCTCAGGAAGGCATCGCTCAAATACATTTCAAGCGATTGAAGAATGCGTAAATAGAGTGAAAGCTGAACTACCCATTTTCGGAAAGGAGATTTATGAAGACGAGTCACACAGTTGGAAAGTAAATACATAGAGAAGTGGTTGATATAACAGGAAAGAACAATACCTTGAGAATTGCCATTGCAGGCGCTGTGGTGAAAGTCGGAAGCTCCGAAACCATTACCGCTATTGAGCAGGGACAAGTGCCCAAGGGAGATATTTTTGAAATGAGTAAGGCTGCTGCCTTGTTAGGAGTTAAAAAAACACCAGAATTGCTACCTGATTGTCATCCATTACCCATTGAATCTACTAGAATTAGCTATGAGATTATGGGTTTAGAAATTCACATCAAATGCGAAGTGAAAACCATTTACAAAACAGGAGTTGAGGTTGAAGCCATGCATGGTGCATCGATTGCAGCGCTCAATATGTATGATATGCTTAAGCCCATAGATAAGCAGATTGAAATCAGTTCAATAAAACTCTTGTCGAAAAAAGGAGGAAAGTCTTCACGAAATTATAATGGTCATCAGAAGAAAGCACTCGTAGTAGTTTGCTCTGATCGGGTTTCTTCAGCTCAGGCTGAAGACGTTTCAGGTGGTTTTTTAGAGGATCTTCTAAGCAAAGACGGAGTCGAGCTTCTGCCTAAGGAAGTTGTTGCTGATGAGATTGTAGAAATTCAAGAAAAAATAAAACAAGGAGTTGCAAAAGCCGATATTGTATTGATTACCGGAGGTACTGGTTTAGCCCAGCGAGATCGCACTCCAGAAGCTTTGCTCGCTATGCTCGACACCAGAATTCCAGGAATTGAAGAAACCATGAGAAATTATGGGCAACAGCGAAATCCTTTAGCGATGTTCTCTCGTTCTGTGGCAGGTCTTATCGATCAGACCTTAATCTTGGCCTTTCCTGATTCTACAAAAGGAGTTGAAGATTGTTACAAGGCCGTTTTTCCAGGAGCATTTCACCTGATTGACCTAATTAAAGGAAATCCCAAACACTGATGAAACCTTTAGTCGATAAGCATCAAAGAACACATAATTATTTGCGTATTTCACTTACAGAAAAATGCAATCTGCGATGTACCTATTGCATGCCAGCAGAAGGAATTCCACTTATGCCAGCAGCTCATTTGATGAGTGCGGATGAAATTTTTGAAATTGCCACTCATTTTGTAAAGAGGGGAGTAGATAAGATTAGATTAACCGGAGGCGAACCAACGGTTCGAAAAGATTTCAATCAGATCATTGAACGTTTGTCGAGCTTGCCGGTCAAATTGGCTTTGACTACAAATGGTCTTACGATACATCGGCATATCGATGTCTTGAAAAAGGCTGATATCGACGTTATTAACATTAGTATTGATTCTTTAGATCGAGAGAAATTCAAGAAAATAACACTTAGAGATCAGTATGAGCAGCTCGAAGAAAACATGAATCTTTTAGACGCTCAAGGGTTTCGATTAAAGCTCAATATCGTTTTGCTCAAAGGTATTAATGACGATGAAATTATACCTTTTATCAATCTCTCCAAAGTCTTCAACTGGCAAATTCGTTTTATCGAGTTTATGCCTTTTGATGGTAATAATTGGGACAGATCTAAGACAGTCTCGTTGGAAGCGATACTAAAAACCGCTGAAAGTCATTATGGTTCAACCCAAATTGAACGATTAAAGGACGCTGCAAATGACACTGCTAAAAATTATAAGGTCGAAGGCTCTACGGGCTCATTTGCCGTTATCAGTACGGTTACCAATCCCTTCTGCGACAGTTGTAATCGACTTCGATTAACGGCTGACGGAAAGTTAAAGAACTGTCTATTTTCTTCAGGAGAGTATGATTTATTGAGCTCACTTCGAAATGGAGAATCGTTCGACCGTGAAATTGATATTGCCTTGAGCGATAAGTTCGCAGCAAGAGCCGGATTAGACGATCCCAATGCATTTAACAATCCAAATAATCACAAGGATAATAGAAGTATGATTGCTATTGGAGGTTAAGTCTATCTTTTAACTCTTGATACATTTCAGGAGTGTCCATATCATCTAAATCTTCATGTGCTGTTTGAATAAATTGAAGAAGACTTTTATGCTTAAGGCAAACAGGTTTTGCTCCTCGATCATCTTCCAGCCTTATCAATTCTTTGAAGTAGGCAGAGGAAAATAGGCTTGGTATTCCACGGTATCCTTTTTCACTTGATGAAACTACTATAGTGTTGGCTTTAAAGGTAGCTAACATATTTTCTAGATGTGAAAGAGGGATGAAAGGCTGGTCAACAGTGACAATAAAAACACCTTTAGCCTCTGGGAAGTGAGTCTTGACATAATTGACTCCCACAGCAATACTTTTACCCATGCCTAGTTTGTAATTTGTGTTTTCTACGATATGTGAGGTCCGAAGGTTTTGGCCGAGAAGTGCATTGTGATTTGATCCGCTAACGACAATAACGGTTTGATTGATTTGCGAGTATTTATCTACGAGTTCTTTTATTAGCGTGGATTTTTTCCAAGGTAGAAGGGCTTTAGAAGCTCCCATTCTACTTGAGCTTCCTGCTGTTAAAATTATTAAAGGTATGCTTGAGATCAATAGGTGTTCAAATTTCAATCAAATTTAAACATACAATTTTACCATCAACCTAACAATCATCTTACTTAATTCGAATCTGAAGATTCAAATTCAGGATTGCTAAAACTGATGGTTTTTGTTTTGTTTAAAATATATTTACTCAAAGGATAAAGACATCCAATGGAAAATAATAACAGACCACTTATAATAAAAGTTGGTGTTGTTTGAAAGGTCTCAGGTGTATTTAGAATACCCAATATCAAAGTAGTAGAAAATGGAAACGATAAGGCGAGTATGCCAATAGCAAATTGACTATCAAATGTCTTACTATAGTTCTTTTTTTCTTGTTCTTCTACAAGAGAGATATGTGCGTAAGGCCAAAAGCTACAGGCACTTAAAGAAAAAACAAGGAAAAGAATTACTTGGTTGGAAGAGGTATAGCCAGTAACTCCCATGAACAAGGCAACAATAAAAAAGCTAATGCTGGCCCTAAATGCTAAGAGGGATATAATTTGGAAAAATTGGCGTTGTTTTATTTTAAGCGACAATCCAATAAATATGAGAATTAGTGGAGTCATGATATATGACAACTTTATTAAAATTTCTTGAAATAGAAATGGTAGGGCATGAAAGTCAATATTCAATAGAATTAAAAAAAGGGCAGTCAAAATAAATAAGTTTACTGGCTCTAAAATCAATGCTTTCACAAAATCAATTCGATTACGTTTTTTTTGCATTCTCATGGTCTTATTATTTCTATGAAATAACTTCATCGCTACAAAATATAGAATGACCAAGACGAATACTTTATTTCCCAAATCAGCCATAGCGGCCTGTGCTAAAAAATTTGGCCCGAGAAATTCAGCCACAAAGGGAAAACAGGATAAACCAGGAGCTAATGATGGAACAATTAATAAAGCAGTATTACGATATTTGGATTCCTCAATTTTGAGGATTTTTGTGATATGCGGAACAATTAAATAAAGAATAAAGTTAAATCCAAGAGCCAAGATCGGCAATAACAAAAGGCTTGATTCAAATTGAATTTTTAGCAGAGCGATAAAAATTGTAGAAGGAAGTGCTAAATCAAGAATTATTTTTTTTATTCCGAGCAATTCTTGATCTGACTTCATCTTAAATCTCAAAAGAATTCCGATAAAAATAAAGACTAAAAAAATTGAAGTTTTCTCCAAAGCTTAGGCTTTTTTGGTAAGAACGTCTTTTACACTTTTTAAGAATAGCTCCATCTCGCTTAATGTTCCAATGCTCACTCTGCACCATATGTTATCCATAAATTCAAAGGCCCTGACCGCAACACTATTCATGCGCATTCTGTTTAAAAATTCTTTGCCTTCCATGTCAATGGGAAAAATCATAAAGCTCGTATGTGATTCAACGGGATTGAAACCAGCATCAATCAAAGTTCCATAGGTATACGCTCTAGCTTTAAAGTTTAAACTTCTAGATTTTTCTATAAATGCAACATCTTTAAGTGCGCTCTTTGCCGCGTAAACTGAAGGTAGGCTTATGCCCATCCCAGCTCTGGTTATCCGCTGTATTTTTTCAATTGATTTTGTGTTAGCAACTGCATAACCAATTCTTAATCCTGCTAGGCCGTGTATTTTTGAAAAAGTTCTAGCTATAATAACGTCACAGCCTTCGTTAACTAAGGAAACCATACTTTGTTTTGCGCCATCTTCAAGAAACCATAAATAAGCTTCATCTATGAAAACAGTTGTCTTTTTAGACATTTCGCGACAGAAGTTCACCAATTCTTTGCTATCGGTAATTGTCCCTGTGGGATTGTTGGGATTACATATATAAATGAGTTTAGTATCCGAGTCAACAGCTTTTTTCATTGCTTCTAAATCGTGTGACCAATCTTCTTTTAGTGGCACTGACTTCCATTCAGCTCCTGCTTCTTGAGCTACTTTAATAAGTGACATATAAGCGGGGTCTGCCGATATGATATTACCTCCATCCATAAAATAACAAATGGCTGTCTTTTCAAGTAAATCGGATGAACCAGGTCCCAAAACGATATTTTCAGGTTGAACACCTTCAAATTCTGCAATCTCTTCAGTTAATTCAAATAATTCATCCCAGGCATATCGATTACTTTGCGAGACACTTGAATTAAAAGCTGAAAGTGCCATTGGAGATGGACCGTATGGATTTTCATTAGCATTTAATTTCGCCTGTAATACAGGATAATTTACTTTATCACCTAAAGTAAATTCCTTGAAGTTCGATCCGTGAACGATATTTCCATACTGATCAAACTTTAAATGCGTATAATTTCTATTTGAAAATCCTAAATAGGGCGCTGCAATGGCTCCAGTAGTCGTTAGAAGTGACTTTTTCAACCAAGATCTTCTGTTCATTGAAAGGTGGTTTTTCATATTAAAGGTTTTATTACAATTTAAAATGAAACTAGGTAAATAGCTATGCGAAAATCCCAAAAATCATAGGGTCAAAATATTGAAAACGAAATAATTAGTATTGAAAAAAATGAAATACGTAGTACGTAAAATTAAATTATCACCTTAAGCCCTATTGACCTTAGTCATGGATTGCCCCTTTTTTATGACTCAAGGTTCTAGCGTCTTTTTGACGGCTAATACTTAATATTTCTGCTAAAATTGCCAATGCAATTTCATGAGCTGAATGTGCGCCGAGATCTAATCCTGCAGGTCCTTTAAACTGCTCTATATAATCGAGTTGAATCTCAGGCTGGAGTTCTATGAGTTTGTTGAGTAATTCTTCTTTGCGTTTTCTAGGACCTAAAAGACCAAAGTAAATAGGGAATTTATTTTCAAGGGCCAGTAGATACTGTAAGTCTTTTTGAATACTGTGGCTCATGATAACAATGGCTGTGTTGTCATCAATAGGTAGTTGTCTTATCATCTCATAGCTGAGAAGGTGAAGTTCAGATACACCCTTGAAATAAGACAATTCTTTTTGTTCATCGGGACTCGCTACGATTTCAACCGACCAGCCCAACTGCGATGCCATCTGACTCAATGCTACCGCATCGTGTTCAGCACCGATTATTAGTAATTTAAATTTGGAAGATAAGGTCTGGTTAAATACTAAATCGTTAGTCTTTTTAACTCTATTTTGATGCACTGTATATTCAAAGCTCTCACCTAAAATTGTTGTGCCTAAATGAGCGTGTGTCTCCACTTCTCGCAAATAAGAACTCTCTAGCTTAAGTGGTGTTCTCTCTTTAATTTGCTTTAAAATTAGAGACACTTGTTCACTGGGTAAATCTAAGGGTTCGATTAAAATGTATAAAACGCCTTCACATCCTAATCGGTATCGCCCGTCGTAAGTCATTATTAAAGCCTGTCCTGATTCAAAAACTTTTAGGGCTTGAAATGCAATGTCTTTTTCAACACATCCACCGCTTACAGCTCCAATAGTGTTTTGATATTCATCGATAAGCATCCTTACGCCAGGTTTGCGATAGGATGAACCATCTAGGTCTACTACTGTTGCCAACACAGATTGTATACCTCTATTTTTATTGGTTTGATACGCTTTTAAAATAGATTCTAATTCGTGTATCATTCTAGACTTTATTCTAATGTACAAAAGTTAATCTAGCTTTTTCCACATAAAATTAGTCTCAAGTCTATAACTACCTAAATATTCAAAAGTACATTCCTCAGGACTCAAGATAGAGAGAAAGTTTTCGTGATCGTTTTTTCGATAAAGATGATATGTATGTCCAATCACTGGCTCGAAACCGAACGCAGCACTATAGACGAGTTGAGTTTGGGTGGCAAGCTTTTGAAGCTCCTCATACTGTGTTTTTAATTCATTGAATTTAGCTTGTAATTCAGTATTGATTTGATAGGAGGCTCGTTTCTTAAAAATACTTAAGTCCGTGATTTTTATTTGTGGACTTCCTAAGTCAGTAGCGTAGGGACGCATAAAGGAATCGTACTTTTTTTGTTTTTCATCAAATACGACTTGGTCAGGCTTCTTTTGGTCCTCTTTAGAACTCATGAAATTAAACTCACAATAGACTTATCTAAAGGAGAAATGGTAGATTTATATGATTTCAATAATGCTCCTTCTGGAGAGATTAAGAACTTGTAAAAGTTCCACAAAATTGAAGAATTTTCAACGCCGTTTAATGCTTTATTAGTCAGCCAAGCATATAATGGATGTTGCTTGCTACCTTTTACGTGTAACTTCTGGGTTAAGGGAAAATTAACATCGTAATTCAACGAACAAAATGATTGAATCTCTTCAGATCCTCCAGGTTCTTGACCACCAAATTGATTACATGGACAACCTATAATGACAAGCTCAGATGACAATTGCTCTTGAAGTTTTCTCAGCTCTTTATATTGAGGTGTAAACCCGCATTTTGAAGCTACATTTACCACCAAGATGAACTTTCCCTTAAAATTGCGGAGTTCCATTGGCGCTCCATCTAAAGCGTTGATTTCGATTTCGTAAATCGGCATTGCTGGTGATGTGTTTTTTTGTTGTGCTACCTTTTGTAGTGATGATTTCGCACTGCTCAGCCAATTCATTAATGACCTATTTGCTGATGAAATAACTTCTTTTGTTCAATATCTCTAAATTCTCCGCCATAAAAGAACGTTACTGTAGAAGAACTGTCATCTTGAACACCTCTAGAGGCTACACATAAGTGCTTGGCCTCTACAGCAACAGCAACACTTTCGGTATCTAATATGTCAACTAATGCTCTTCCGATTTGATTGGTTAAACGCTCTTGAACCTGTGGTCTTTTGGCAAAATATTGTACTAAACGATTTAGTTTGGATAATCCCACAACTTTACCCGAAGAAATATAAGCGATGTGCGCATGACCGAAGAAAGGAACAAAATGATGCTCACAGTTAGAAAAGAATCTGATGTCCTTTTCAATGAGCATTTCTTGGTATTTGTATTTGTTTTCGAATAAAGCCATTTTAGGCATATTCTCTGGTTTAAGACCCGAGAAAATTTCCTCTACGTACATTTTTGCCACTCTATACGGAGTACCTTTGAGTGAATCGTCTGTCAAATCTAATCCAAGAGTTTGCATGATCTCAGCAAAAAGCTCGGCAATTCGATCTTTCTTTTCTTCGTCAGAAAGTGCAAAAAGTTTATTCGTTGTTGGCGTTTCAGACGCTGTTGAGATATGGTCATCTCCAATAGCATCAAAATCTAAAATACTCAGTTCGGAATCTTTAGAAATTTCTTGGTAATTATTCTTTTTCATATTAACACTATATGAGGCTAATTTACATTTTTGTTTAACAAAAAAGAAATATTATTAAACATTTATTTAGTAATACGGAAAAATTTTATCAAAAGACCATAAACAAAGGTGCCAACTAATGCCGAGATAATGACAGTTACAATGGGTAAATATCTTGCCCCCAAAAGAGTAAACATGTGACCCAGACAAGCTTCAGATAGGACCCAGCCTAAACCAAAAATAGTTCCTCCAATCAAGTAGCGTTTGTATCCTTTTTGTTTATCCTGAAATTCAATGGGTTCTTTATCTATGGTTTTTACACCGAAATGCTTGATGTTTTAAGCTGTCATTGTAGATGGACATTGATAAGCGCTTATATCAATTCCTGATTCTTGCATGGCTTTAAACCCTCCTAAAACATCGACACTGTTATGAATACCGCGACTTTTTAATATTGATGCGGCAATCACAGAACGATAACCTCCTGCACAATGCACATAAAATACGCCCTCTTCAGGAAATTCTTTTAAGAAACTATTAATGAAGTCAAGTGGAGTATTCGATGAATTCAAAGCGTGTTGTACAAAGTGCTCACTCTCTTTACGAACGTCAAAAACTTCAATCTCCTCTTTTTGCATAAGTGTTTTGAGCTCATCTGCTGCTATTGTGCCTACGCTATCGTATTCTTTTGAATCTGATTTCCAGGCTTCAAAAGATCCTTTTAGATAGCCTAAAACCTGATCGAAGCCTACTCTTGCTAATCTTGTGATGGTCTCTTTTTCTCTTCCTTCTGGAGCAACGAGTAGGATGGGTTTTTTAACATCCGCAATAAGCGTGCCCACCCAAGGGGCAAAGCTCCCATCAAGGCCAATAAAAATTGAACGTGGTATATGACCTTTAACGAATTCGATTTGATGTCTTACATCGAGAATTATCGCACCACTCTTATTGGCAAGATCTTCAAAATTTGAAGATTCTAAGCCTACTGACCCTCTTTTGATGACATCCTTCACATCGTCATAACCCTCTTTGTTGAGTTTTACATTGAGCGGAAAGTATTGAGGAGGAGGCATTAAACCATCTGTAACTTCTTTGACGAATTCTTCTTTAGACATATCATCTCTTAGGGCATAATTCATTTTTTTCTGATTACCTAAGGTGTCTACGGTCTCTTTCATCATGTTTTTACCACAGGCAGATCCTGCACCATGACCTGGATATACAATGACTTCGTCAGATAAGGGCATAATCTTGTTGCGAAGACTGTCGTATAGGGTTTCGGCCAATTGCTCTTGTGTTATATGCTCTGCCTTTTGGGCTAAATCAGGCCTACCAACATCTCCTAAGAACAGGGTGTCTCCGCTAAAAATAGCGTGATCTATTCCGTTTTCGTCTCTCAACAAATAAGTCGTACTTTCCATGGTATGCCCTGGCGTGTGCAGCGCAACAATGGTGATGTCCCCAAGTTTATATTCTTGTTGGTCTTTTGCAATTTGAGCATCGAAACTTGGATTCGCATTGGGTCCAAAAATAATGGGTGCACTTGTTTCTTTAGAAAGGCTGAGGTGTCCACTGACAAAATCAGCATGAAAATGTGTTTCAAATATGTATTTGATTTGACCTTGATGAGATTTTGCTTTTTCGATGTAGGGATGCACTTCTCTTAAAGGATCAATGATGGCAACTTCTCCCCTACTTTCAATATAATAAGCACCTTGTGCTAAACAACCAGTGTAAATTTGTTCAATGTGCATTGATTTCTATTTTGTTATTACAAAGTTAAGTGTGTTTATTTAATTTAATCGTAACCCAAGTTACAATGATGAGCTTTGATGTGATATCTTTTTGTGTAATTCGTCAGGTTCAATATTTTGTCGGATATACAGATGAGCCTCATAAGTGTTTTCAAATAAAAAATTACTACCTATTCGCTCTTCTAATCCGCTGTCCTTAATAATGTCTCTTACAGGGCCTATTGCACCTGCTATACACACGCGATATCCTTGCTTCTGAAGCTTCTCCAAAAGTCTTTCGAGCATGAATACACCGCTACTATCGATGTAATTTATGCTTTCCGCATTGATAATGATACTCTTTAAATACTTTTTTTTGGATTCGATTTGGATAGATAATTCAGATTTAAAAAAGTCTTTATTTCCGAAATAGAGTTGGGCATCAAATCGAAATATAAGCACCTCTAGGTCTTCATCTACATCTTGTTTGAATCGATTTATATTTCTATAATATTTTGAACCTGTAATGTTTCCTAAAACGGCATAATGCGGTTGTGCTGTTCTATATACCATCAGTAATAAAGACAATACAATTCCAAGTAAAATACCCTGTGTAATGCCAACAGTAAGGGTAATGAAAAACGCAAAGGCCAGGAGTCCAAACTCGTCTTTTCTATAATTCCACAATCGCTTGGGATATTTGAGATCAATAAGACCGACTACAGCAACCATAATAATGGCTGCTAAAACAGCATTGGGTAAATAATAAAACAAAGGAGTTAGAAACAATAATGAAGCTCCGACAATTGCAGCGCTTATAATTAAAGACATAGGGGTGCTAGCGCCAGTTTGGTTGTTTACTGCAGTTCGTGAAAATCCTCCAGTAGTGGGGTATGCCTGAAATAATGAACCCACGATATTTGCAAAACCAAGTGCAATCAGTTCTTGATTGGGTCTCAAACTTAAATTGCTACGCTCATCTTCGACGGCCTTAGCGACAGAAATTGCTTCCATGAAAGCCACAAGTGAAAGTGTCAATGCAATGGGAAACAATTCATTAATATTACTAAATACAAATTCTGAAGGAAGGTTTAATTCGGGCAGGCCAGAGGGTATATTCGCCAAGATTTTAACTCCTGTTTGCTCCAATTCAAATCCCCAGACTACTAGAATCCCCAGAATCGTAATCACAAGTGCGGCGGGAATTTTGGGAGATATTTTATTCAAAAAAAGGATGCCTAAAATTCCACCTATTCCGATAAAGAGTGTGCCAAAATGAATGTCATCTGCAGTTAAATAGGCATTGTAAAGAAGATGTTGCAATTGGTTGCTGCGCTCTATTTCAGTTCCCAATATGTGTTTGAGCTGACTTAATCCAATAATTATGGCTGCTGCCGAAGTAAAACCGCTTATGACAGGTTTGGATAAAAAATTAACTAGAAACCCCATTTTAAGAAGGCCCATTAATACTTGGATTACTCCCATAAAAAGAGCTAGAAATATGGCCATTTGAATGTATTGATCTATACCGCTAAGAGATAGGGCACCTAATCCTGAGGCTACTAACAATGAATCCATGGCAACAGGACCAACTCCTAATTTTCCTGAAGTACCCATAAGCGCATAAATGAGTTGGGGAATAAAAGCGGCATACAGGCCAAAAATTGGAGGAAGCCCAGCAATCATTGCATATGCCATTCCTTGTGGAATTAACATGACCCCTACAGTCAATCCTGCAAAAAGATCTCCGTAAAATTTGGACTGATTGTATTCAGGTAACCATTCGAATATTGGAAAAAGGCGTTTAATCATAAGACGTCTTATTAGCTTTGAAAATAGTGATTGTCAATCAGCTTACAAAACTAAATGAACTCAAGTAAAGGCTTTGTAACAATTGTTACATTAAATTTACAGTGTTATGAAAAAGAAATTTGAAATCAGTGTTTTTTGGTTTCGAAGAGATTTGAGGTTAGAAGATAATATCGCTTTACACAAGGCGCTCTCTTCAGGGTCGAAGGTCTTGCTGTGCTACTTGTTTGAACCAATGATGTTATCAGACTTGCACTACAGTCAACGTCATTGGCATTTTGTACTCAAATCTTTGAATTACATCAATAAACAACTTCAAGCTAAAAATACGCGCGTACTCATTGCCCAAGAAGACATTTTTTCTTTTCTTGAAAAGTTGGCACTGCATTTCGAGATTAAAACGCTTTTCACCAACAATGAGACTGGATTAAAGCTCACCTATCAGAGAGATTTGCAATTAGAACGCTTTTGTAAATTAAAAGATATTTCATGGCAGACCTTTAATCATAACGGCGTATTTCGAGCGCTTAAAAATCGTAAACAATGGCTGTCCTTATGGACGGACTATACCAAGCAAACTCCCTTAGCCTTTTCAGCTCAAAATGAAGATTTTGTTTCTTCTGAATGGCTTGATACTGTGAGATGTATCCCAGCAGATTTTGAATTTACAGATGCAGCATTACAACAAAGCGGAGGTCGAGATTATGCATTGAAATATTTGAATAGCTTTATTGAAACTCGGCATAAGACGTATAACTATCATATTTCTAAACCTGAATTGTCTCGAAAAAGTTGCAGCCGTTTATCGCCATATATCTCTTGGGGTGTGCTCTCGACTCGTGAAGTTTTTCACCGGTTTTCATCGCTTAAAAAAAAGAATGCGCATTTAAGAGCATTTTTATCTCGTTTAAGATGGCAGGCACATTTTATTCAAAAGTTTGAAATGGAATGTGAGATGGAATTTCAAAGCATAAATAGAGGCTATCACGATCTTAATAAGCCTGTCAATACCATTTATTTAATGACTTGGATGAAAGGTCAAACAGGAATTCCTATCGTTGATGCTTCAATGCGCTGCTTGAACACTACAGGATATCTTAATTTTAGAATGCGTGCTTTGGTGGTTTCTTTTGCAACTCATTTGTTGTGGTTGCCTTGGCAGAGTATTTCGCATTATCTAGCACGTCAGTTTTTAGATTTTGAACCAGGTATTCACTATCCGCAAATTCAAATGCAAGCAGGTGAAACTGGAATCAATCAAATTCGAATCTACAATCCCATTAAAAACTCTATGGAGCACGATCCCGAAGGTGTTTTTATTCGAAAATGGTGCCCTGAGTTGGCTGATATTCCCTTGCGATATCTTCACGAACCTTATACTATGCCCCCACTTGAAGTCGCATTTGCAGGAATAGATTTAAATCAAAATTACCCAAGGCCTATAGTGGATATATACAAGAGTAGAATTCGAGCCACTGAAGAACTATATCAACGAAAAAAAAATGCGCTAGTCCTAAGCGAAGGAAGAAGAATTATAAGCAAACACACCTTGCCAAACCGTCAGATCTTACTGGATTCATCTAGAATTTAGTATTTTTCTCTTGGAAAAACCAAAAAGGTCATGCACGAGCATTTAATAAGATTAGCACGCTACTTTAATCGAGCACTATTTTGTTGCCTATTGATTTGTTTGTTTTTATTTCTGTTGGTAGTCAAGCAATCTTCTTTTCAAGAAAAGGTCATTGATAATAGTTTTCTGTATACCATGAATTATGACGTGTCTGGTTTATCTGACTATAGCAGTGCGGAGATTAAATATGGGTATCGCTTGTTTACCCAAACGAATCAATTGTTAGGAGCATTTGCAGACAGTACGAATCAGATATACAACAGTGCACTGAGCTGCGATAATTGCCATTTAAATGCAGGAACTCAAGCTTATGCTATGCCAATGATCGGGGTAAGTAAAGTTTTTCCACAGTTTCGAGGAAGAGAAAACAAAATAGGCACACTTGAAGAGCGCATAAACGGTTGTTTTGAGCGCAGTATGAATGGTGTAGTTTTAGAAGAAAGAAGTATAGAGATGAAGGCGCTTGTCGCTTACATTGACTGGCTTTCTCGCTTTGTTGAAAAAGATGAAAAATTAATTAGAAGAGGTCTGAAAAGTATAGAAATTCCAACGCGTAAAGTAGATTTATCCAATGGAGAGGCCGTCTTTCAACGAGAATGCACGCGATGTCACGGTGAGAATGGTCAAGGACAATTACTAACTGACCAGATCGATTATGAATATCCTCCTTTGTGGGGTCCACAGTCATATAACAATGGGGCAGGAATGACTAGAGTAATTACTGCAGCATCCTTTATCAAGTACAATATGCCTTTTGGAATAGATTACCGAGATCCTCTGCTGAGTGATGAAGACGCCTATGATGTTGCTGGGTATATCAATCAACAAAAACGACCCTATAAATCAAATCGGGAAGTGGATTTTCCTGATTTAAAGAAAAAGCCAGTTTCCACTCCATATGGTCCTTATACTGACGATTTTAGTATCGCACAGCATCAGCTAGGACCATTTCAGCCCATTATGCGTTTTTATGAGGAGGAATTCGGTATCAAAAAGACAAAATAGCTTCGAGGTCAAAAAGTGTTTCCAAAGTTGCTTTTCCGTTTTTGCATTTGTACTTCAATGATTTTGGCCTGAGATTGATTTCTAAGTCTTTGTAATCTTCGAGTAGAAAACCACAACTATCGGGTTTGACAAAAGCAATCGTTATGTGGGGATGATAATTTTCAAATGAAAAAGGGTGATTGTGATATTTTTGAAGTCTTAAAGCCAAGGTTTCATGTAAATGTAAAACAATAGGCGCGTCTAAATCGAATTTTAGCACATCGTAATGAAATGGAACTCCATTCGCTCCAGTACCTTTTAAATTTTCAAAAAGACTCAGGTTATGCAATCGGTATTGAGAGGCGTAAAGCCCATCGATATAAGCAGCACACATGGTTGAAATGACCTCTTTTGAAATATTTTTGTGAATGTTTTGAAGGATGGAGCAGTGCAAATTTTTTTGAATGGGAAGGGCGGGTGAATTAATCTGGGCCGGCCTTAAATGATATGGATCTATTTTTTCTTGAAGTTTTTCAATGACAGCGCTGGGCTCGAAATATAAACCAATATAGCCCTGTTTCGCTTTCGATGTTGAAAATTTTAAGTCAAACATTCCACCTATTTTGTATTTGAAGAACGTATTAATTTTTCAAATTGAACTCATATAATAGGATAAAAAAAGGGACTTTCGAGCCCCTTTTATTATTGATTACAACTATGTGTTGTACTTAGAAACGATATCTAAGATTTAAGTTCCAAGTTCTTCCAAAACCAAACCATACGTAGTTTCTTACATCAACTCCATTCCAAGTAGTAGATTTAGGGTCTACATGTATGTTTGAGTATGATTCTTTACTTCAGTCCTATTGATAGATTCTAACGTAGTCAATTTCAAAAACCTGCGGTTCCCATTGGTCAGGTAAATTTCCACCTAAATTTCCGCCAACGGCTAAGTTTAATAATAGGTAATGCGGATTGTCATAAGGCAATTCTTCAGTGTTTTTGATTGACAAAAAAGTCTGTTGGTTTACTTGTATATGAATACTGTCTTTCTTCCAGATAGCGCTGTAAATGTGATAATTTTTTGAGGATGTTTCGAGCTTATAAGTGCTTCCTTGATTTTCGTATTTACCTGTTTTTGTATCACCCCAATGCAAATGACCTATAGTCTTAGATTTTTGCCATCCATTTTGTTCCATAATATCAATTTCTCCGCAATTCGGCCAGCCAACGGAACCGAATTCGTCCCCAAATGGGTTGCCGAGCTCGTTAATATTTGTTCCAAGAGTCCAAATTGCTGGCCAAGTTCCCTCACCTTGAGGAAGTTTTGCTTTTACTTCAATTTTTCCATAAGTAAATGGGAAAGTTGAATTCAGACGAGCCGATGTGAAGCTTTTGGTGACTCCTGATTGTGTCAGCTCTTCGTTTAAGGCAATTATTTTTAAGCGACCATTACTGACGTAAGCGTTTTTTTCGCTTGAGGTATAATGCTGCTGTTCTCCATTAAACCAGTGTCCCTGATCTGGTCCAGTAGTTTGATGCTTCCATTTTTGCTCATCCGGCACTCCTTCATAATCAAATTCATCAGACCATACCAATTTCAGTTTTTGATCTGCGGTTACTACAGGTTCATTTGGTTTTTGATGGGCACTTTGTTCTCTGCAATTTATTAGGAGAACAAGCCCTAAAAAAAGTAGAATTTTATGTAATGAGTTCATCGTATTCGAAGATAGTTTTTTTCTTAAAGCATTTAATTATTTTTTAATTCATCGTAATATTGCGATAATCATGGGGAAAAGTAGAACAGATTTATTTACGGTTGAGCAAAACGACCTAGCTGATATTACAAGTGCACTTTCGCATCCTGCACGAATAAGGATTCTTCAATATTTAGCTAAACAAGACAGTTGCGTTTGTGTTGACCTCGTAGCCGAAATCGGACTTGCACAAGCTACTATTTCTCAACATTTGAAAGAACTCAAAAATAAAGGATTAATTAAAGGAACAAAAGAAGGCGCATCGGTTTGTTATTGTATTGATTTGCCCGCTATATCTAAAATTCAAAGTTTATTACTTTCTTTTTTTAATCAATTTGAACAACAACAGATTAAGTGCTGTACTTTAAATGAATGAACATAAAATACGAAAACCAATGTATCAAAACTTAAAAACTAGTATAGAGGAAATTGCTCAAAAGGTAATTGTTGATAACAATAGAAAAGAAGTATTAGACAATTTTTCAAATATTATTGCGCGCGAAATTTTAAGTCATACAAAATGCAATTTGAATTTTATATGTACGCACAACTCTAGAAGAAGTCATCTGTCTCAAATTTGGGCTTGGGTATTGAGCCGACATTTTAATCTGAATACGGTAGACTGTTTTTCTGGTGGTACAGAAGCAACAGCACTTTTTTCTCTTGTTCAACAAGTCTTAGTTGAAAAGGGAATCCAATCTGACATCATTGGTTACAAAACGACTGATAATCCCATATATTATTTTAAAATGAGCGAAGACGTCTTGCCTTTAATGGGCTTTTCAAAAAAATATGATGATTCCTATAATCCATCCCAGGGTTATATCGCTGTAATGACCTGTTCTCATGCTAATGAGAATTGTCCCTTGGTATTAGGAGCGAAATCTAGAATAGCGCTAACCTATGAAGACCCAAAAGCTTTTGATCATACTCCTGTACAGTTGGCAAAATACCGAGAGCGAAGTAATGAGATAGCAGCTGAGATGTATGTGGTTTTTAAACAGGTTTCTGAACTAATACATTCAAAGTAGCAGTATGAATAATTATTTATTGTAAACAATTTTAAATGCCCTTTAGATAAAGTTATTAGCCTGAACTTTGTTTGTGCTATCTAAATTTTAAACTAATTTTTTTGGAGTAATATTTGAATTTGCTTCTTGTAGGTCTTATTGAAAATGAAATTATCACTTCCCTTATTGATTGATTTTAGATTAAATTCAATTTTTTCTGCACATTGCAAAACATAGTGTCTACCTGATTCATGCATGCAATAAGTTACGGGGTCTTTGGACAATTGGATAATAGGGGGAACTTCATTGATTCTCATTTTCTGCAAAAAAATGACATCATTTTTTTGTAGGATCTCCAAATATTTTAAAGTTGCCTTTATGATTAAATGCATAGAGATTAAATTGTTTCTCCATATTTTTTCGAAAAAATTGATTTGATTGGTGTCATCATTATTTTCGAATAACTTCTCTATGTTTTTGTTCAACAACGATTTTTGTTCAATAATACTTAATAAACTTCCAATATTTTTTGCATCAACTTTTTTAATCTTGACGTTGTTTTCTGAAAAAGTTGAGCTGTAGTGAAATAATCCTTCAACTATTTTGGACATTTTACGCAATTTTAGTTTCGAATTAAGATACAATAAGGCCTTATTTTTTGCATTTACCAAATCAGTTTTGTAATTATTGATGTGCTGTACAAGTCTATTTTTTTCATCAATTAATTCAGCTATTTTCAATCGAGTGTTTTCAATACTTTCTTTAAGTTCTCGTGAAGTTTTAAAGGAGAGAATTGATTTATACAATATAAAAAAGAAAAAGACTGAGCATAAAAACACAAAAACAACTTTTGATGCGAATTCAAAATTATCATTTTGTTGGAAAAGAGAAACTAAGCCTAGGGTGTTAGGTACAGTGATTATAAGACTCCCAAAAGAATAAGTCATCTTATTATTAAATGTTCTTTTTCTTTCCTCTTTATAACCCTCAATCTCTTCTTCGAGGTACTTCAACTCAAATTCAAGCTTTTGTAATTGCCTGTTCTTAACTGATAAACTCATCTTACGTCATTTTCATAGTAGCTAAGTTCATTTATTAGTTGGGTCGTACATAAAAATTATAGATAAATACAATAAAAGATGGGTTGAACTTCAAAATTATAAATTTTACACTTGAATTGCAAGTATATATTTTTATGTTTTGATATCATTAAATTGAGGCCAACTTTTTTAATAATTCTTTAAAAGGATATGGCTAAAAAAAGATATTATAATAGTTAAAAAAGTCTATGTCGTTCTACTTTCGCAGGCTTAATGTATAGCTTATTTTACATTTTTCATTACTTTTGTAAAGTATACTTAACGTTGAAAAAATTACAATACAAAAATTTAAAAATCTATGACACTTTCAAAAAAGGAAATAGCGACCTTAATCGACATCATTTATTCCATAGTATTTGCATTTGTTTTCCTCCCTTACTTTTATAAAAATCAAGAGTACAATTTGATCTTGATGGAGGGTTTGATGAGAGTATTAATCCAAATTGTTATATCTAGCGTCATATATTTTTCTATCGCATACGCTGTATTGGAAGTTTTTTTTAAAAAAAAGGAAAACACTGACGAGAGAGATGATATGATTCATGCAAAGTCCTATAAATTGGGCTATTTGCTATATGAGTTTTCCATAGTCATAATTGTGGGGTATATATTTCAGTCCAAAATTAACAGGGAATTATTTAAACTTCAAGAAAATCAAATTCTAGATAATAGCGTGTTAATAAAAGAAGGTGAAATTATTTTTTTGAGCATTTTACTTCTAGCCGGTATTTCTGTTATAAAGTCATCATATCAGTTTTACTTACAGAGAACTCATTAGAATGGTTTTAAAAAATAACCTAAAGGAATTCAGGCAAAAAAATGGATTGACTCAAGAACAATTAGCCGATCTTGTTGGAGTCACTAGACAAACAATCATTTCAATTGAGCGATACAGGTATAAGCCAACCTTAGAATTAGGTTTGAAGTTAGCCCTGACTCTTGATATAAAAGTTGAAGGACTCTTTTATTTTGAATAAAAAATATTTAAAATCAATGTATACCTAGGTGAAGCCTAACAGCCTATATTATATAAAATATTTTTTTTCTGTTTTGCGCATCCAATACACTAACAAGGGAACCCCAATTATTGATGGTAAAGCAAATCCTAAAAACGGATCCATTATTTCAAATTTTCCGATTATGGTGACTAGAAAAGCAGTTGATGTGGCAATATAACCTCCAAGCATATTGCCAATATGAGATAAATACCAATGGTAACTTTTATTGGGCTTGATAATAAATGGTTTAAGATTTACATATGAGATGAGCAAACCTCCCATTCCAAATCCTACGGAAAGTAGTGCTCCGCCACTAAAAAACCCATTTTTTATTGAATAAAAAATGCCTAAACCTATGAAAAAAAGATTTGCAAATCCATTAATAACTCCTGCTGTCCAGTCATACCATTTTGGTTTTTGATTCTTATGAAGGTTTTTCAACTTCAGTTTTCTCACACCAGCAAATACACTGTAATAACTCAAAAAGGCAATTAAAAATAAAAATCTATTAAATCTATAACTGGCAATAATTAGTGCAGTTACAAAAACTAATGTCATTGAATAAAAATAAATTTTACCAGATTTCTTGTGAATTTTACCTCCTTTAGAACTTATAATTGAGATTAATCCAGTTACTAAAGAAACAAATCCTGCAGCTATATGTATTATAAGTAATTGGTTATTGAGTTCCTCCACGGCAAATACTTTAAGTTTTTATGTTAGTTGGTAATTTTAAATTAGGATATGCTAAGTTCAACAAACATTTCTATTCTTATCAAGAAGAGTGGTTTTAACCTTAAAATACTCAAAAAAAGAAGTTTTCCAACCGAATTAAAATAGTGGAGATAATTAAAAAGAAATCCTTGAAAAAATCTGCTCCAAATACAGAGCATGTTGTGTGAAATAAAAAAACCGATTATTGCTAATCGGTTTTTTGCGGTCTGGACGGGACTCGAACCCGCGACCCCCTGCGTGACAGGCAGGTATTCTAACCAGACTGAACTACCAGACCATTAAAAATAATTTCGCTCGAAGCGGCAGCAAATATAGCTAACTAGGTTTATACAGACAAAAACTTTTCTCTAAAAAATTCAAATTGTAGTTCATCTTTAGAAATCCATGCCTTCTTTACCTTTATTAGAGTTGTTGGTCTATAGCCTCAGCGTATACATTTTTTGGTGCAACACCCACTTGACGTGCTACAACCTCTCCGTCTTTAAAAACCAAAACAGTAGGGATATTACGAACACCGTATTTGGCTGCAAATTGTTGGTTTTCGTCTACATCTACTTTACCGACTACAGCTTTTTCAGCGTATTCATCGCTCAATTCATCAATGATTGGGCCTACCATTCGACATGGTCCACACCATGCAGCCCAAAAATCTACAACTACCGGTTTATCACTATTTAAAACTACATCTTCAAATGTAGCATCTGTAATTTCTAATGCCATTTTAATACAAACTAAATTAAGGTGCAAAGTTACTCAAACTTATAGAATTTTGAATGAATCAATTCAGACTAAAATTCATTTCTAATTCTTCTAAAGCATTTAACAAATTGGTATTGATATCAATTTTTTGTTTTTGACTTTTTAGTTGGAGATTGATTTCTGATTTTTGATCGTGAAGGGCGATTTGCAATTTCTTTTTACCAGGGTATTGAGCTAGTACATGCTTCAACTGCGTTATGCGATTTTCATTAACCTCTTCAGTCTTTAAAAATAGGGTCAGTTTATTGCTGTAGTGCTCCATGACTTCTTGCAATAATTTAATATCGTTGAACTGCAGTCGAGGGTCTCCTTTCACACCGGTTTCTTTATTGACCCAGCCTTCTTTGATGAAAATTTTCAAATGTAAAAAGTTATGAAGACCATAGAAGTGTTTGAATTTAAGGTATTCTTCTCCAAACATTCTAAATTGGTGTGAGCCGTTGTAATCTTCTATCGTAAGTAACCCCCAACCTTTACCATTTTTTGAAATACGATGCTCGAAGTCTGTCACAATTCCTGCAACCGCGACTTCCTTGTTAATGAATTCTTTGAGGTCTTTTTGGAATAATGCAATATTGCCTTTAGTAAATTGTTTGATTTCCCTTTTGAAGTCATCAAGAGGATGGCCAGTTAAATAAATCCCAACCACTTCTTTTTCTTTTCTAAGACATTCCATCGTACCCCATGTTTCACAATCTGGAATTACGGGAGCGTTGATTTGAACATTTTCGTCATCTTCAAATAAGTTGCCTTGAGATGCATTTTGGTTTTCTTGATAACGTTGAGCCGATCTCATTGTTTTTTCTAAATAATTCATACCGTCAGCAGTTTCTTGAAAGTACTGGGCTCTGTGAGCTCCAAAAGAGTCGAAACAGCCAGCCAAAGCCATATTCTCAAAAGATTTTTTATTGGCAGCTCTCAAATCGATGCGCTTGGCTAAATCAAAAGAAGAAAAATACTCTCCATTTTCTTTTCTTTCGTCAACTATAGTTTGAACAGCTGACTTACCAACGCCTTTAATGGCGCCCATTCCAAATCGAATCGCATTATTTTTATTTACCGAAAACTTATAATAAGATTCATTGATATCTGGTCCTAGAACTTCTAGTCCCATACGCTTTGCCTCTTCCATAAAAAGGGTGACTTGCTCGAGTTGGTTCATATTATTAGAAAGAACAGCAGCCATATATTCTGCAGGATAATGCGCTTTTAAATAAGCTGTTTGATAAGCGATGTACGCATAACAAGTGGAATGTGATTTGTTGAATGCATAACTTGCAAAAGCTTCCCAATCCTTATAGATCTTTTCGAGTATATCTTGAGGATGTCCGTTTTTAATACCCCCATTGATGAATTTAGGTCTGAGTTCGTCAATGAGATCAAATTTCTTTTTACCCATAGCTTTTCGAAGAACATCCGCCTCACCTTTGGTAAAATCTGCTAATTTTTGAGATAACAACATCACCTGTTCTTGGTATACGGTAATACCGTAAGTAGGCTCTAAATATTCTTTCATCTCAGGCAGGTCATAGGTAATGGGTTCTACACCGTGCTTTCTGTTGATAAAACTTGGAATGTATTCCAGAGGTCCGGGGCGATAAAGGGCATTCATGGCAATTAAATCGTCAAATACAGAAGGCTTTAATTCTTTGAGGTATTTCTGCATTCCTCGAGATTCATACTGGAATATGCCAACTGTCTCTCCTCTTTGGAAAAGCTCGTAGGTTTTGGTGTCATCCAAAGGAAATTCGTCTGGAACTAATTGAACCCCACTTCGAGCTTTTACAATTTTAACGGTGTCTTTGATTAAGGTCAAGGTTTTTAGACCTAGAAAGTCCATTTTTAGTAATCCAGCATTTTCAACCACTGAGTTGTCAAATTGTGTGACCCACATATCAGCATCCTTTGCAGTGACGACAGGAATAAAATTGGTAATATCATCAGGAGTTATAATGACTCCACATGCGTGAATTCCTGTATTTCGAACGGTTCCTTCAATATTTTTGGCAAGCTGAAGGGTTTTTCCCAATTCGTCATTTCTAGCAGCAATATCCTTGAGTTCATTAATTTTAGCTGCATCTTCCGATCTGTATTTCTTGGATAATTCTGCCTTATCCATATCCCAGATTTTTTTCAGCTTAGTCATATCGGGGAGCAGCTTGGCCAATCGATCAGCCTCGGAAAGAGGTAAGTCTAACACTCTAGAAGTATCTCGAATAGATGATTTGCCAGCCATCGTACCGTAAGTAATAATTTGCGCTACCTGATTAGAACCGTATTTGTCAATTACGTAATCAATCACTTTTTGACGTCCTTCATCATCAAAGTCAATGTCAATATCAGGCATAGATACCCGATCTGGATTCAAAAATCGCTCAAAAAGGAGTTCGTATTTAATCGGGTCAATGTTGGTGATTTTAAGGCAATAGGCTACGGCTGATCCAGCAGCAGATCCTCTACCTGGACCTACTGAAACTCTCATATTCCTAGCCTCTCTAATGAAGTCTTCTACAATTAAGAAATATCCTGGATATCCTGAGTTTTCAATAATCTGAAGTTCAAAATCTAAACGCGACTTTAAGTTTTCACCAATCTCTCCGTATCTCTCTTCTGCTCCTTCATAAGCGAGGTGCCTCAAGTAGTTGTTTTCTCCTCTTTTACCCCCGTCAACCAAATCTTGTTCTTCTAAAAAGTCATTAGGGATATCGAATTTGGGTAACAAGACCTCTCTGGCCAAATGATAATTTTCAACTTTAGACATGATTTCCGTAACGCTTTCAATGGCCTCAGGCAAGTCACTGAAAAGGGTCTTCATCTCTAGTTTATTTTTAAAGTAATATTGATTGTTTGGTAATCCGTAGCGAAATCCTCGACCTCGACCTACTGGAGTTTCTTTGAGTTCACCGTCTTTTACGCAAAGCAAAATATCCTGAACGTCAGATTCTTCTTCAATAGCGTAGTAGGAGTTGTTGGTAGCAACCAATTTGACTTGGTGTTTAACCGAAAATTCAATTAGACTTTTGTTTACGCGATTCTCATCTTCCTGCTGATGACGCATAATTTCAAGATAAAAGTCTTCTCCGAAATGACTTTTCCACCAAATAATTGCTTCTTCAGCCTGTCGTTCTCCCTGATTTAAAATTTTAGAGGCAATTTCACCTTGAAGATTTCCAGAGAGTACAATGAGATCTTCCTTAAAGACTTCAATTAGTTCTCGGTCAATACGAGGTATATAATAGAAACCCTCAGTATATGCCTTAGAACAAAGTTTAGTCAAATTGTGATACCCTCTTTTGTTCTTTGCCAAAAAAACCATAGCGTATCCGTAGTCTTTTCTTGTCTTTTCAAAACGATTTTCTACAACATTTAATTCGCAGCCCAATACCCCGAGTAAAGGTTCTTCAGGATGATTGTTGTTGTGTACCTTGATTTCATCCATAAAAGTGAAAGCCCCCATCATATTTCCGTGATCGGTGAGAGCTACAATTTGCATCTTTTGGGTTGAGGCAAGTTGAACCAAACGTTTTGGCGATAGCGTACTTTGTAAAATCGAAAATTGCGAATGGTTGTGAAGATGTCCAAAAGGCAAATCTTTTAGGGCATCAAAATGATTCTCCGTTCGCTTGTATGCTGAAGCATCTTTTTCCTGTGCTTTTACCAGTTTTAAAGAAGCCTCCTTTAAATTCTTGTGCTTCAAGCCAATACCTTCAATTACACCAGTATTGACAATTCTAAAATTTTGATAGAAGTTTTGATTGAGGTCTGTGTGTTTTTGTTCGAAATGTCCTTGTCGAATCAATTCAAAAAAACATCTAGTAGTTGCTTCAACGTCAGCTGTGGCATTGTGCGCCTCAGCAAAGGCTTGATGAAACAGATGCTGGTGAAGTTCAGTCAAGGTAGGAAGTTTGTAACGTCCGCCTCTTCCACCTGGAAGCATGCATAGTTGAGCAGTATCTTCTGTACACGTATCTAAAACAGATTTTGAACTAAGCTCATTTTCAAGATTGATTCTATAAAATTCACACCCCATGATGTTAATGTCAAAATCAATGTTTTGACCCACTATGAATGTGGCTTTTGCGATAGCTTCAGCAAATGCTACACAGACATCTTCAAGTGAAACACCTTCTGCTTGGGCTAAATCGGTTGAAATCCCGTGTATCTGTTCTGACTCATAGGGGATGTTAAAACCATCAGGTCGAATTAAAAAATCTTTTTGCTCTACTAAAGAACCGTCCATATCGTGTAATTGCCAGGCAATTTGAACAGCACGCGGCCAGTTGTCCACATCGGTAATGGAAGCGCGGTAATTTTTTGGTAAACCCGTTGTTTCGGTATCGAATATTAGGAACATAAAAAATTAGCTAAGGAGCTAAATGTACAAACGAAAAGCATTTGTACAACTCATAAATTACAGTATATTTGCACGACTTTTAAACAATGTATTAATAACCTGGGGTTTAGAACCTCGCAAATTAATGTGATATGCCAGTACGTATTCGTCTACAAAGACACGGAAAAAAAGGTAAACCATTTTATTGGATCGTCGCTGCAGATTCAAGAGCAAAGAGAGATGGTAAATTTTTAGAAAAATTAGGAATTTATAACCCAAACACTGACCCTGCCATAGTGGAGCTAGACGTTGATCGATCGGTGCAATGGATGCAGAACGGCGCTGAACCTACAAATACGGCTCGTCACTTATTATCATCAAAAGGAGCAATGCTAAAACTACACCTTGTCAAGGGTGTTGCAAAAGGGGCTTTGACTGAAGAACAAGTGGAAGAGCGCTTTCAATCTTGGTTGAGCGATAAAGAAAAGAGTAATCAATCCAAAATGGATGAATTAAACAAAACCTCTAGTGAGCAACGTGCTAAGGCGCTTGAAGCTGAAAAAGAGGTAAGTGAGAAACGAGCAGCTGAGATTGCTACGGCAAACGCCCCTGAACCAGTTGAAGAAGAAGCTGTCGAGGAAGAAGCTGCAGTTGAGGCATCGTCAGAAGAGTCACCTGCAGAAGAAACTGTTGCTGAAGAAGCTCCATCAGAAGAGCCAAAAGATGCTCCATCAGAAGAGCCAAAAGATGCTCCATCAGAATAAATTGTAATGAAAAAAGAAGCCTGTTTCTTATTGGGATACATCGCTTCTAAGTACAGTTTTAAGGGCGAACTATTGTTCAAGTTGGACACTGATGAACCTGAAGACTATAAAAATATGGAATCTGTATTTGTTGCCTTAGGCGCAAAGCTGATTCCATATTTTATTTTAGAACGCAGTTGGCACAAAAATATGCTACGTGTTCGCCTTCAAGGAATTGATACTGAAAATGATGCTTCAAATCTCATCGGTAGTGAATTGTACTTACCGCTCAGAGTACTTAAGGAGCTGAACGAGGATCAGTTTTATTACCACGAAGTCATAGGATTTTCTCTAATTAATCAAAACAATCAACACATTGGAGTTATCAAATCCGTGAATGATTCTACAGCTCAACATTTATTCGTAGCAGACCACAATGGGGTTTCTGTTCTCGTTCCTTTAGTGGATGAGTTTATTTTGAAAGTAGACAAAAAAGGCCGTAAAATCCACCTGAACTTACCAGAGGGTTTGCTTGATTTATACCTCAATGTGTAGTTCGACATTTAGATTTAAAGCTTTTTCGGTTGACCAAGAAGAGGTGGCCATGAAAATTGGTACAGATGGAGTACTCTTGGGTGCATGGGCTGATATTGCAGTCGAAGCAAAAAATATTTTAGACATAGGTACTGGTTCGGGTTTACTCAGTTTACAAGCTGCTCAGCGTACTTCAGGTTTAGTACAAATTACAGGCATAGATATAGATATAAATGCAGTAAAAACCGCAACTAAAAACTTTAAAAACAGTCCTTGGTCTTCAACTCTAAAGGCCTTATGGTATGATATTACCGCTTCAGCGGACACCTTGGGTTACGGCAATTTCGATTGTATTTTATGCAATCCTCCTTTTTTTGACGGAGGGCCTGTAGGTCCAGAAAAGAAGCGAAATATGGCACGTAAATCCTCTTATATGCCTTTAGCTGTTCTCCTTAAACGAATAGCGGCATTATTGACTGATGATGGAATTGCAAATTTGATTTTACCTCTTAAATCCTTTGAAAGAGCGCGGGAATTGGCCCAAGACAATCACTTATTTTTAAAGCGTTATTGTTTGGTCAAGGGGCATCTTGAAGCTCCTATTAAAAGAGTGTTGATGAGTCTTAGTTTAAAGAAAAGTCAACAAATTATTGCAGAGGAACTCGTCATTGAGTTGGCTCGACATCAATACACAAAAGAGTATTATGATTTGGTTCAGCCATTTTATTTAAAATTGTAAACTAGGAATCGTATTTTTGAAGCAAATAAAAGTGATATGAAGACGGATTTGTTTGAAGGTGTTGATTACTATCAACTCGATGATTTATTTTCAGAGGAGCATTTACTTGTAAGAGATTCAGCTCGTTCATGGGTAAAACGCGATGTTAGCCCTATCATAAATGATTATGCGCAACGGGCTGAATTTCCATCTCAACTGTTGGATGGCTTAGCAGAAATAGGGGCCTTTGGACCCTACATTCCAGAAGCCTACGGAGGTGCTGGTTTGGATCATATATCCTATGGTTTAATCATGCAAGAAATAGAACGAGGAGATAGCGGAGTACGTTCAACTGCTTCTGTTCAGTCTTCACTTGTTATGTTCCCAATTTACGCTTATGGTTCTGAAGAGCAAAAACAAAAATTCTTACCAAAATTAGCCACTGGAGAGTTTATGGGATGCTTTGGGTTGACCGAACCAAATCACGGTTCCAATCCATCCGGAATGGAATCGAAGTTTATCGACAAGGGTGAGTATGTAGAATTGAGTGGAGCCAAGCTTTGGATATCAAATGCCCCTTTTGCGGATATAGCCGTTGTTTGGGCTAAGAATGAAGAGGGTAGAATTCACGGTTTGATTGTCGAACGTGGGATGGATGGTTTTACTACTCCTGAAACACATAACAAATGGTCCTTAAGAGCATCCTCAACAGGAGAGCTTATCTTTGATAAGGTAAAAGTTCCAAAAGCTAATATTTTAACCGGTAAATCAGGGCTTGGTGCGCCTTTGAGTTGTTTAGATTCTGCGCGATATGGAATTGCTTGGGGAGCTATTGGAGCGGCAATGGATTGCTATGAAACGGCATTGCGATACGCGAAAGAAAGAGAGCAATTTGGAAAACCAATTGCTGGATTTCAACTCCAACAAAAAAAGTTAGCAGAAATGGTAACGGAAATTACTAAAGCGCAACTTTTAGCATTTCGTTTAGGTCAGCTCAAAAATGAAGGAAAAGCGTCTTCTGCTCAAATTTCTATGGCAAAGCGAAACAACGTAGAGATGGCTTTAAACATAGCACGAAATGCTAGACAGATTCTAGGAGGAATGGGAATTACTGGAGATTACAGTATTATGCGTCATATGATGAATCTTGAAAGTGTAGTAACCTATGAAGGGACTCATGATATTCACCTCTTGATTACAGGTTTAGATATCACGGGATTAAATGCTTTTAAATAAGATTAGATTGCGTTTTTTTGATGCGCGTATTTTCACTGTATCTGGGGTCATCTAATATGGGCAGTTTTTCAGCACTGATCAAGTTTAAACTGTAGTAGCCAAACTCTTCAACGACTACTGCCTTGCATTTGTATATTCCTAGGCCTCTAAAAAATCCTTTTTGTGCGACTGATGGAAAAGCAACCGCGTCAAACACTTTTCCTTCTCGGTCTAAAAAAGTAGCGAATTGCATCAGTTTTCCGTGTTGTGTCTTAGTGGGTTTTACAGTGACCAAATAACCGTAAATACAGATTTCTTCTCCTAAAAGCTCTTTGAAATTTCGCTCGAAGACTTTTTGTTTTACAGGATTTTTGAGAAGTTTAAAAGGGGTTTCTAAGCTAAAACCTAAGAGTTCGAGTTCTTCGAAGGCCTTTTCGACATTAGTAGAGTTTAGTACAGGAATTTGATATTGATTTTCTTGAGTATTAAAGAGCTTAGGAGTTTCTGATAATGTGGATTTTGAAGTTAAGAGATGCGCCTTCCAAAGTAGTTGATGTTTGCTGTATGCGGTGAATCGAAATGCACCGACGCGAATGATGAGACTGAGTTGATCTACGCTAAGCGCAACGCGATCTATGAAATTTTCAAGTGAGCTAAATAAACCGTCTTTTTCTCTGGCCTCAACGATTTTTTGTGCGACTTTATTCTCGAGTTCTTTCACATACATGAATCCCAAAAAAATAGTCTTTCCCTTGATTCGATTTAAGCTAAAACTATTGTTGACACAAGGGGCTTCTATTTCTGCACCGAGCATTCTTGCTTCGTGAATGTAAAACTCAGCTTTGTAAAACCCACCTCCGTTGTTGAGTACGGCAACCATATACTCGAGCGGAAAATAAGTCTTCAAAAATAAACTCTGATAACTCTCTACTGCATAAGAAGCGGAATGTCCCTTAGCAAAGGCATAACCGGCAAAGCTTTCGATTTGAAACCAGATTTCTTGAACGAGTTGATCATCGTAAGCTTTTTCTTTGCAGTTTTTAAAAAACTGATGTCTAACCCGCTCAAATTCAGATTTAGAACGGTACTTTCCACTCATACCTCTGCGCAGTACATCGGCTTGACCTAAATCTAGACCTGCAAATAGGTGGGCAACTTTGATGACATCTTCCTGATAAACCATTACTCCATAGGTTTCGGGCATAATAGCTAATAGGACTTCATGTGCTTTTTCTTTAACCCTACTTGGGTTTCGATGTCTCATGATGTATTCTCTCATCATACCACTTTTCGACACCCCTGGTCTTATGATTGAACTTGCTGCCACCAATCCGAGATAGTGGTCGACTTCTAGTTTTTTGAGTAGCATCCGCATGGCAGGAGATTCGACATAAAAGCATCCCATACACTGAGCACTTTTAATAAGGGCATTAATCTTGGCGTCTTGTTTGAATTTTTTAATGTCGTGTATGTCAATTTGAGAATAGCGGTCTGCCTGATTGTATTTGATGATCTCAACAGCATCTTTAATTTTACTGATTCCCCGCTGCGCCAGAATATCAAATTTGTAAAGCCCTACGTCTTCTGCAATATGCATATCAAATTGAGTAGTTGGATATCCTTTTGGTGGCAGAAATACAGCGGTGTAATATGGTATGGGTTTTTGACTGATCAAAATTCCACCTGCATGAACACTTAAATAATTGGGAATGCCTTCGAGTTCTTGGGCATATTTAAAAATGAGATGATGAATCTGATCTCTTTGTTGAGATGCTCCAGCGTAGCTGGGCTTGAGCCCTCGAACTAAATGGTCGATTTCATCCTTAGGTAAACCAAAAACTTTACCGAGCTCTCTTATGATTGCTCTTTGCTTAAAGGTTACATAGGTTCCTAATAAACATACATTGGCAAATCTTTTGTGTATGTAGTCGATGATTTGATCTCGGTCTCTCCAAGAGAAATCTATGTCAAAATCAGGTGGAGTCGCTCTATACAGATTGATAAAACGTTCAAAATACAGATCTAGTTCGACGGGATCCACATCTGTAATTCGCAATAAATATGCGATGACACTATTAGCCCCGCTTCCTCTACCAACGTAGTGAAACCCTCTTTGTCGAGCGTAATTCACAATATCGTAATTGATAAGAAAATAAGAGACAAACTCCTTTTTTTCAATCAACTCTAGCTCTTTTTCTATGCGTTGCTTGAGTTGAGTATTTAGATTTTGATAGCGGTACTTAATACCCTCTTGACTGAGTTTTCGAAGTAATGCCCTGTCTTTTTCAATAGAGCCTGTATAGGTTTGTAGATTCAGTGATTTTCGCTTTTCTGAAAAATCAAAATGAACCTCACAGGCCTCTATGAGTTGGCTTGTATTTTGAATCAAATAGGGGAGATGTTTAAAACGCGCATATAGTTCTTCAACAGAATACATCTGATCGCCTAGAGAGGCCTGCTGTTCTTCGGGAAGCTTGCTCAAAAGGGTATTGAGTTCTATGGCTCTTAACAAGCGATGCTTATTAAAGTCTTTTTTGCCTCTAAAGCTTACTGTTTGTAAGATTACAAGTCGATCAGACTGTTTGCTGAATTTGCTAAATCCAACTTTTTGAGCCTCCGAGAGCGAAATACCGATAAATTCGTTTTTCTTGAGCCTATCAATCTCGTGGTACAGCGCCTGTTCGAAGGGGTAGATCACAAAGCAATTTTCGAAAGAAGGAGCCCTCAATTCAAATTTTTTCTTTTGTGTCAAGTGTGCAGAGAGATAATCATTCATCTCTCTAAACCCATTATTGTTTTTGGCAATCACAACAAAACAAGATTGCATATCATTTCGAATATCAATACCCACCAAAGGTTTGATATCGTAAGTTTTGGCTTTTCTGATGAAATTTAAACAGGCAGAAGTGTTGTTGATGTCTGTGAGTGCAATAGACTGAACTTGCATGCGCTGCGCATATTCCAAAAGTTCAACTTCAGACATAGCACCATAACGAAGGCTGTAATAGCTGTGACAATTGAGGTACATGAGTGATTATTGCTTGCGATGTGCTAATAGTGTAGGAGGCTCTCCGTTGAAAGGGTTCTTCATTCGTCCAATAGTCTTAGCACCTAAACCAGATGCTCTCACTACACTTCGGTCTCCGTATCGACCTCTCATTCGGTCTATAGCATTGTAAAGGGCTATTGTGTTTTCGCTGTCTTCAAAGAGGTTAATTTGGTAGTTGCCATTTACCAAATGACTAAATCGAACTCCTATAAGTCGAACTAATAGCCTTCTTTGATAGAGTTTTTCATAAAGCTCAAGTACTTTTGGAATTAACTGATGATCTGTATTGGTATAAGGAATTCGCATTTGTTTTGAATAGGTATTGAAGTCAGAATACCTAATTTTTACACTCACGCAGGCGGTTAGTTTTTTTCCTCTTCTGAGTTGATAGGCTAAATTTTCAGTCATTGCAGTGAGGATTGTTTTTAGTTTCGCAACATCTATAGTGTCGTTCTCGAAGGTCCGTTCATTAGATATCGATTTTCGTTCATTGAAAACAACAATAGGACTGTTGTCAACACCATTTGCGCGCTTCCAAAGCTGGTCACCCATCTTTCCAAAGACCTTTTGTACGATATCAAGAGGCATCTGCTGAACGTCAGCGACCTTTCGAATGCCTAATGTTCTCAATTTTTGATTGGTTTTCTCTCCAACCATTGGGATTTTATGTATAGCTAAAGGTGCCAAAAAAGGCTTTTCAAATCCCTTGTCAATTTTGAGTTGATTATTGGGTTTAGCTTCTCCAGTGGCCACTTTAGAGACGAGTTTATTCACAGACAAACCAAAAGAAATAGGAAGCCCGCTCTCTCTTATGATTTTTTTTCTGAGTTCTGAAGCAAATTTGTAACATCCAAAAAAACGATCCATTCCACTCAAATCCACGTAAAACTCGTCAATGCTTGACTTTTCAAAGAGCGGCACTTCAGATTTGATGATCTCGGTAATGAGCTCTGATTGCTTGCTGTAATTTGCTGAATTACCTCGTATAACAATAGCATCAGGGCACCGTTGTCGAGCAATTTTCATCGGCATTCCTGAGTATACCCCAAATACCCTAGTCTCGTAACTGCAAGCAGCTACAACCCCCCGCTCACTCAAGCCTCCAACGAGTAAAGGTTTGTTTTTTAAGGAGCGATTTAAGAGTCTCTCAACAGAGACAAAGAAGCTGTCTAAATCTAGATGAATGATATTTTTTTCCAATTTTTAAGTTTTTAGCAGGATTAAAATTATGGAATAATTCCAATTAAAATGGAATAATTCCAATAAAAGAAATCAACATTTATTAAAGTTTTCTCATTAACTTTACTTCGTTGTGTTGATTGAGGATGAAAATTCTCAATAGTGTTGATTTAATCGACACGAAATCAGTGAAAGGCTTTCCTCAGGGGAGGCTTTTTTTATGCATCTTAAAAAAACAATAAGTCATGTTGTCAGAACTCATTCGAAAACGTAGAAGTATACATCCGCCGCGATTCAATCAAAAGCCAATTCTAAGAGAAGAACTCGAGGAAATCCTGGAAGCTGCTAACTGGGCACCCACACACAAAAAGACACAACCTTGGTTGTTTAAAGTGATGCACAGCGAAAAATCTAGAAATGAGCTTGGAAGTTTTTTAGCAGAAACCTACAAGTCTACCACTGTAAATTTTAAAGAAAACGTTTTTCAAAAAATGAAGAGCAATCCCCAAAAATCAAGTGCGGTGATTGCTATTTGTATGCAACGCAATGAGGATTTACTGCCTGAGTGGGAAGAAATAGCAGCTGTTTCTATGGCTGTACAAAACATGTGGTTACTCTGTACAGAGAAAAATATAGGAACCTATTGGTCTTCTCCAAAACTCATTTCACAGGCACACACTTTTTTTGAATTAGCTGAAAATCAACGTTGTTTAGGATTTCTTTATATGGGATACTACGATGAGGAACCACCTTATTTTGAGAGAGAATCTTGGAAATCTAAAGTAGAGTGGATTTAATACAAAAGGGCTAAAAAAGTGATTTAACCCATTCGCTTGCTGGTCCAAAAAGTTGGCTTTTGTGTTCTGCCGCTTTTAGGACAAAAATCACCAAATAGCTAATAGAGAGTGCGAATTTTAAAAAGGTGCCGGTTAGGAATCCTATAAAAGAACCAATAGCCGCTTTGAAAGCTTTATCTTTTTTGGTTCCTGCAATAATTTCTCCTATTAGTGCTCCAATAAAGGGCCAAATAATTATACCAAAAATTCCGATTACAGGAAAGGCAACCGCTACAATCAATCCCGTCACACTTCCGATAACCCCACCTTTGGAGCCTCCAAATTTTTTGGTTCCAATGGCAGGAATGGTATAATCTAAAACCAAAATAGCAATAGCTACAACAAATGTAATTCCCAAAAACCACCAATCATTCTCTATGCCTTCTGTTAAAAACAACAGTAGTAGCCCAAGCCAGCTCAAAGGTGGGCCTGGAATAATAGGTAAAAAACTACCTAAAATACCAACAATCATAAAGATAAACCCCAATAGGAGTAATAATATATCCATTTAAAATCCCAATTTCTAAAACGAATGTAGGTAAAAATAAAAAGACCCGATTTGATCGACTTACTTCTTCTCAATTCAAGGTAAAATGTTGTACTTTAGACCCGGTTACAAAGGGTATAAATGAGACTTTTAGTTATTGTTTTAGGGGTGCTATTAGTAATGACTTCTTGTCAATTCATGGATAGAGAAAAGCTGGTAGAGATTAGATTGAACAAACTTAGGGATGAAATAAATTTTAATGATGTCGATAACTATCCCAATTTTGGAGACTGTGACGAAGTAGCAGAAAAATCAGAACAATTTGAATGCTTTCAGCAGAACTTTAGTGCAGGGCTTCAAAGCCTTGTAGAAGGTCTTAACTATGCGACGGATAAGGATATTGATGAAAGTGCTAAGTTGATCATTAAAGTCGATGATTTGGGGTTTATTGAGTTATTAGATTATCGTGGGTCTGATGATTTAGTTCGAGAGCTTCCACAAGTTCAAGACGATTTACGCAAATTATTTGAACCTATTAGTGTGAAGCCTGCTATGAAATCAGGAAAGCAAGTTGCAGTCAGATGCAGTGTGCAAATAGAATTTAAAACAAAATGATCGATAATCAAGTGGCCAAAAATTACGACACAGATCGCATCATTTTAGGGGTAGATCCTGGAACGACCATTATGGGATTTGGTTTAATTGCCGTTGAAGGAAAAAGAAAAGAAATGCGGTTTATTCAAATGAACGAACTTCTGCTATCAAAATACAAAGACCCTTATATAAAACTCAAGTTAATTTTTGAGCGAACCGTGGAGTTAATTGAAACCTATAAGCCCGACGAAATGGCTATTGAAGCCCCTTTCTTTGGTTCAAATGTACAGTCAATGTTAAAATTAGGTAGAGCGCAAGGAGTCGCTATGGCTGCAGCGCTATCGAGAGAAGTTCCAGTAACAGAATACCTGCCTAAAAAAATTAAAATGGCCATTACCGGAAATGGTAACGCCTCAAAAGAGCAAGTAGCAAAAATGCTACAGTCTTTGCTCAGTTTGAAAAGTTTACCTAAAAATTTAGACGCCACTGATGGATTAGCCACTGCTGTATGTCATTATTACAACGGATCTAAAGATCAAACTAAATCCTCCTATGGATCTTGGAAATCATTCGTGACCCAAAATCAGGACCGAATTAAGTAGACCAATAGCAATGGCTGGAGTATACATTCACATTCCTTATTGCAGTCAGGCTTGTTATTACTGCAATTTTCATTTTTCGACTCAATTGAAATCAAGTTCAAAAATGCTAGAGGCGATGTGTTTGGAAATTGAAATGCGAAAAAACGAGCTTCCCACTGAATTGAAAACGATCTATTTTGGAGGAGGAACACCTTCCATATTAGCTGTAGAGCAGTTGCAAAAATTAATTGAGGATGTTAAAATACACTTTGGTGCTCAGGGGATACAAGAAATTACACTCGAATGCAACCCTGAGGATATTACGGAGTTAAAATTAAAGGATTGGAAAGCACTTGGAATAAATCGCTTAAGTATTGGAATTCAATCTTTTTTTGACAGTGACCTCAAATTGATGAATAGAATTCACTCCGCAAAAGAAGCATTACTTTCCCTAGACTTAGCCATGGGTCATTTTGAAAATATTTCTGTTGATTTGATATATGGTATTCCAAACCAAAGTTTAGCGCAATGGAAACAAAATATCACAACCATAACAGAACGAAAAATTCCACATATTTCAGCTTATGCACTAACTGTTGAACCCAATACCCCGCTAGATCGATTTATTAGTAAAGAAATTATACCTCCTATAAGTGATACTAAAGCTGAAGGTGATTTTTTCGAATTAATTGAACTTTTAGAGGATGAGGGTTATGAGCATTACGAAACCTCAAACTTTGCAAAACCTGGATTTTATTCTAGAAATAATACCGCTTATTGGACTGGAGAACCTTATTTAGGTATTGGTCCTTCTGCTCATTCTTTTGATGGTAAAATACGCTCTTGGAATATTAGAAATAACAATAAATACATAAGATCGATTATTGATGGAATCCTTCCTATCGAACGAGAGCAGTTGAGTCTTCGCGACAAGTATAATGAATATGTAATGACATCACTTCGAACCAAGTGGGGTATTTCTATGAATCACGTTACCAATAGGTTTGGAGTACACTACAGAGATTACCTTTTAAAAATGGCTCAACATCATATAGAGGAAGGCCTCCTCTTTTGTGATGCTAAAAAGAAAACATTAAGTGTGACTTCTAGAGCAAAATTTCTTGTCGATGGTTTGGCAAGTGATTTGTTTTTAATCGAATTAAAATCATCGAATTCCTAAGCAATACTTACGTTATATTTGCCTTTTAACTCCATAAACCTAGCGATTTTGAAAGTTTTACTCATAGAAGATGATAAGATAGAACAGATGAAGTTACAAAGAGTGACTTCCAAATTCGATATGAATTTAGAAATCACCTCTGCCGAAAATGGAGAGCAAGCTTTAGAAATTCTTTCAACCCTTGAAGAGGTCAATTTGATTGTTTTAGATTTGAATATGCCGAGAATGAATGGCTTAGAGTTCTTAACTGAATTGAGAAAAAATGAAAAATGGAAATATGTTCCTGTGACTATTTTAACCACTTCAAGTCACAAGGAAGATATACAACGGTCATACCGCCTAGGTATTTCTGGATATCTAGTGAAACCATTGCGATACGAAGATTATTCGAACTTGGTCTCTGCGATGTTTAATTATTGGACCAGTTGTGAACTTTTCCGTTTTTAGTTCGAGGTCTTTTCGTATAGGTCCTTGTAGTTAGTGTAAAAGTGAGGAATAGTTTGGATTCCTTTAAAGTAATTCCACAACCCAAAGTGTTCATTGGGAGAGTGAATTGCATCTGAATCAAATCCGAATCCCATCAATATCGATTTGCTGTTTAAAACATTTTCAAAAAGAGCGACAATAGGAATGCTTCCTCCTGTGCGCTGAGGAACTGGTTTTTTCCCAAAACTTGTTTCCATTGCAATGGAAGCTGCTCGGTAACCAATACTATCTATAGGGGTAACATATGGTGTGCCTCCGTGATGCGGAGTGACTTTCACGCGAATTCCTTTTGGAGCAATGGCCTGAAAATGCTTTTCAAATAAATTTGTTATCTCATCTGAATCTTGGTGTGGCACCAAGCGCATAGATATTTTAGCGTAGGCTTTGCTAGCTATAACGGTTTTAGCTCCTTCACCTGTATACCCTCCCCAGATTCCATTGACATCTAATGTAGGCCTAATAGCGTTGCGTTCGTTTGTCGAATAACCCTCTTCTCCATACACATCATCAATATCTAATTGAGATTTGTAGTCCTCCAAATCAAATGGAGCTTTGGCCATTTCCTTTCGCTCCTCATCACTGAGCTCTTCGATTTTGTCGTAGAAACCGGGAATCGTTATTTGATTCTCTTTGTTTTTCAAGCTGCTGATCATTTCACAAAGGGCGTTGATTGGATTGTGAACAGCTCCTCCATAAATTCCAGAATGCAAATCTCTATTGGGTCCGGTGACTTCAACTTCTACATAACTAAGCCCTCTAAGTCCAGTTGTTATTGAAGGAGTATCTCTAGATATCATACCAGTGTCAGATATTAAAATCACATCATTTGTAAGTAATTCTTTATGGGCATCTAAAAAATCAGCTAAAGAGTCACTGCCCACCTCTTCTTCACCTTCAATCATAAATTTTACGTTGCAGTTCAATGTGTTTGTAGCGACCATATATTCAAAGGCTTTTACATGCATAAAAAATTGCCCCTTGTCATCACATGCTCCTCTGGCAAAGATCGCCCCGTCAGGATGCTTATCTGTTTTTTTAACCACAGGTTCAAAAGGTGGAGAAGTCCATAGATCAAGTGGGTCAGGAGGCTGAACATCATAATGTCCATAAACCAAAACAGTGGGGTAGTCTGGGTTAACCAGCTTTTCACCATATACAATTGGATATCCTGGAGTTTGGTAAATGGCAGTGGTGTCACAGCCCGCAGCCTTTAAGTAAGACTCTACTAATGAGGAGGCCTTTGCCACATCATCTTTGAAGGCAGGGTCTGCACTTATTGAGGGTATTTTTAGAAGATCAATTAATTCTTGAACAAATCGATCTTTGTTTTTTTCTAAGTAAGATTCTATACTTTCCATGGTATAAAAATAAAATAATTCTCTTCATTTTTCTTTTTTTTAATCTTCAAATAACTTTGTTTTCAGATTGAAAAAATCATCTATATTTGCAGTCGTTTCAAGCATTTCGAGGATGTGGTTCAATAGGAAGTCTCGCTAGACTTAGGAATTAAACAAGAAAAGTTCATTAAAATTTTGAAAAAGCGGCTGTGATGGAATTGGTAGACATGCCAGACTTAGGATCTGGTGCCGCGAGGCGTGGGGGTTCGACTCCCTTCAGCCGCACTTTTTCAAAATTTTACAAATAGTAAAAAAGGTTCTCAGATTTGGGAGCCTTTTTTGTTTGGGTACAACATAGGTACAACATCTCGTCTTCAACTTTAATTTAGTACTGGTATAATGGTTTTAAGTAGAAAGTCTTTAAAAGATTTAATGCTGGCTTCTTTTCACGAAATAGGTTTGATTAAAGAGAATCAGGTATGATTTAAAACAGTCATGAACTCGGTGATTTTGAGCCCACTTTATCGAAAACAACAAATAAAAGACTTAAAGATTTGTTTAATTGATTTTTTTTTCAAATAATTTGTGCTTATAAAGTTCAAAAACTTACTGAAATTGTTATCAAGAAAGGTTGAGGGATTAGACCCTATGATGCCTTAGCAACCCTTAGTTTATTAAGAAGGTGCTAAATTCTACTGATTCATTTGCGCAGCAATCAGATAGATAACCAATGACAATAGCTTTCTGCTATGGTCTTTTTCTTCATAACATTTTTTACGAGGTATGCTTTCGAAAGAAGCTTATTTGACTTTTGAATTAATTGTATTAAATCAAAAATTTAAAAAATGTCTAAACAAGATTTTTCAACTAAAGCGCTGCATGCAGGGCATGATGTCGCACAAAATGCAGGAACTAGAGCTGTTCCTATTTATCAATCTACGGCTTACGTCTTTAACGATTCAGATCACGCTGCCAACCTCTTTGCACTGGCAGAAACGGGTAATATCTATTCGAGAATTAACAACCCTACGAATGATATATTAGAGCAGCGACTTGCGGCCTTAGAAGGAGGAATAGCATCTGTAGCCACTGCTTCAGGAACCTCTGCCATCGCAACTAGTCTTTTGACGCTCCTTAAAACTGGAGATCATATTGTAGCCTCGAACAGTTTATATGGTGGCACCTACAACCTATTGAATGTAACGCTTCCCAGACATGGGATTACCACCACCTTTGTCGACCCATCAGATCCAGAAAATTTTACGCGTGCAACCCTAGAGAATACAAGAGTCTTTTTTATTGAATCTCTAGGAAATCCAAAATTAGATGTATTAGATATCGAAGCGATATCTACCCAAGCAAGAGCCAATAGAGTTCCTTTAATTGTCGATAACACAGTGGCTACACCATATTTACTCAATCCGATTGCTCATGGAGCTAATATTGTAATTCACTCTTTAACGAAATACATCAATGGAAACGGAACGTCGCTAGGAGGAGTGATTATAGACGCAGGAACCTTTGATTGGGCGAATGGAAAATTCCCCGAATTTACAGAGCCTTCTCCGGGCTATCACGGTTTGGTATACAGCGAAGCACTTGAGGCTGCTGCCTTTATCGCCAAGGTCAGAATCGAAGGATTAAGAGATTACGGAGGAGCCTTGAGTCCATTTAACGCTTTTCAAATTATTCAAGGTTTAGAAACGCTGGAGTTGAGGATTAAAAAACACAGTGAAAATGCATTAGAACTGGCAAAATGGTTACAACAGCAGCCTCAGGTAAACTGGGTGAATTATCCTGGTTTAGAAACAAGTGCCCATAAGAATTTAGCTGATAAATACCTACCTGAGGGTCAGAGTGGAATTCTCACCTTCGGGGTAAAAGGAGGCTTTGAAGCCGCAAAATTAATTGCGGATAAAACCAAAATATTTTCCTTGCTCGCCAATATCGGTGATACAAAATCATTGATCATTCATCCCGCCAGTACCACCCATCAGCAGTTAAATGATGCGCAACAAGAAAGTACAGGAGTCACTAAGGATTTAATCCGTCTATCAGTGGGTCTTGAGAGTGTTAAAGATCTCAAGTCTGATTTAAAGGAGGTATTTGAATTGATTGACCAAGAAACCTTTGAAACAATTTCATAGGTGAATATATGCCTGAGTTAAAAGAACTGTTATCAACCAATTTCACCATTGCCAAAGGTGTTGAGGTCCAAATAAACCTTTCGTATCACATTTTCGGAAAGTCTTTGGGAACTGCGCCAGTGGTTTTGGTTAACCATGCACTTACAGGAAACTCTGAGGTGGCTGGTGAGAATGGCTGGTGGAAGTCTGTTATTGGTGACGACAAGCCTATAGACACCAACAGATTCACGGTACTCGCTTTTAATTTTCCAGGAAATGGTTTTGATCAGAAACCTGAAAATCTAATTCACAATTACAAGGATTTCGATCTCAATGCTATTGGGAAAATTCTTTTTGAGGGATTAGATTCATTAGGTGTAGAAAGCGTTTATTGCGGTATTGGTGGCTCAGTTGGTGGGGCCTTATTATGGCATATGGCAGCCATCAGACCTCATTTTTTTGAAAAAATCATCCCTGTTGGATGCGATTTCAAAGCAACAGATTGGCTAAGAGCCCTTTGTAAACTTCAAGATGATTTATTACAAGATGAAAAGCGAGGAATACGCCTAGCTCGACAACACGGAATGACCTTTTATAGATGTCCAGAAGGTTTAAATTATAAATTTCAAAATAAGAAAACAGAAGAATCAGATTCATTCATGGTAGAAGACTGGTTAAACTACCACGGTTCGGCGCTTGAAAAACGATTTCAACTAGCCTCTTACAAGCTTATGAATCATTTACTATCCACAGTCGATATAAGAACACAAGAACAGACCGCTGTTGATATTGCTTCCTTAATTGAATCCGAAATTCACATAGTTACTGTAGATTCTGATCTCTTGTTTACAGCCTATCAAAGTCATTTGAATTATCAAGAGCTCAAAAGACAAAAAAAAGAAGTGTTTTATTATGAAATCGAATCGATACACGGACATGACGCTATTTTAATTGAATACCCAAAACTCTCTTCCATCCTAGAACGAATTCTTTAGGCCCAAATCAAAAAGTAAAGATGGACTATTTAGTGACTTTAATCATTTGAATTTCTGTTGTTTTGGAACATATTGATGATATTGCATATAATTAGAAAATATCGCTAAACGTATGAATAAAGAAAAGCCTGATATAGCAAGCCAATTGAAAAAACGAATTTTGGTTTTAGACGGCCCTATGGGGACCATGATTCAGCAATATCATTTTGAAGAAGAAGATTATAGAGGAAATCGCTTTTCCGACTGGCCCTGTGCATTAAAAGGAAATAACGACTTATTGTCCATTACCCAAGCAGCCTGCATCGAATCAATTCACCAAAGCTATGTGGATGTCGGTGCAGATATTATAGAAACCAACACCTTTTCTTCGACCACTATCGCTATGGAAGACTATCAAATGCAAGATTTAGTCGAAGAAATAAATTATCAGTCTGCTAAAATAGCAGCCAAGGTAGCCGCAAAGGCCACTAAAAAAAATCCGGATAAACCTATTTATGTTGCGGGTTCTTTGGGGCCTACTAATAAAACTGCTTCGATGTCACCCGATGTCAATAATCCTGGATATAGAGCCATTGATTTTGAAACGCTAAGAAAGGCCTACTATCAGCAGTCAAAGGCACTTATAGAAGGAGGTGCAGATATTTTATTGGTAGAAACGGTTTTTGATACCTTGAATGCCAAAGCCGCATTATTTGCGATAGATGAATTGCAAGAAGATTTGGGAATAAGCATCCCTACAATGCTCAGCGGAACGATTACAGATGCATCAGGTAGAACATTGTCTGGTCAAACGGCAGAAGCCTTTTTGGTTTCTATGGAGCATGCCAATTTATTGAGTATTGGTTTTAATTGTGCCCTTGGGGCGGATCAATTAACCCCTCACCTCGAATCTATATCGTCTAGATCTGACTTTGCCATTTCAGCCCATCCCAACGCAGGCCTTCCCAATGCTTTTGGAGAATACGATCAAACTCCAGAAGAAATGACCTCACATATTAAAGAATACCTTCAAAAAGGCTTGATCAACATTGTAGGAGGGTGCTGCGGTACCACACCTGATCACATCGCTTCAATCGCGAAACTCAGTTCAAACTATAAACCTAGAGTTTGGAAGAGCGCAGGTTGAAATTGGCAGGTCTTGAACCCTTGATCATTTCGAAGGAATCCAACTTTGTCAATGTAGGTGAACGAACTAATGTAGCTGGGTCAAAAAAGTTTCTTCGACTGATTAAAGAAGAGGCGTTTGAAGAAGCCATTTATATCGCAAGAGAACAGGTAGAAGGAGGTGCTCAAATCATCGACATCAATATGGATGATGGTTTGATTGATGGAAAAGAGACCATGGTTACTTTTTTAAATCTCATTATGGCCGAACCGGAAATTGCAAGGGTTCCCATTATGATTGACTCTTCTAAATGGGAGATTATCGAAGCAGGTTTACGAGTGGTTCAAGGGAAATGTGTGGTTAATTCCATCAGTCTTAAAGAAGGCGAGGAAATCTTCATTGCACAGGCAAAAAAGATTAAAAGATATGGGGCTGCTGTAATTGTAATGGCCTTTGATGAGACGGGACAAGCAGATAACTACCAAAGACGCATTGAAATTGCACAACGCTCTTATCAGCTTTTAATCAACAAGGCTAAATTTCCTCCTGAAGACATCATTTTTGATTTGAATATTTTTCCTGTGGGAACGGGAATGCAAGAACATCGAAAAAATGCCATTGATTTTATCGAGGGCGTGAGATGGGTACGTCAAAATTTACCTCATTGCAGCTGCAGTGGTGGGGTCAGCAATGTTTCATTTTCTTTTAGAGGAAACAATCGCGTTCGCGAAGCCATGCACTCCGCTTTTTTATACCACGCGATTAAAGCGGGAATGAATATTGGAATTGTTAATCCTTCGCTTTTAGAAGTTTACGATGACATTCCAAAAGAATTATTAGATCGTGTTGAAGATGTCTTACTCGACCGACAAGAGGACGCCACTGAGCGCTTATTGGCTTTTGCCGAACAGGTTAAGTCGAGTTCAAACAAAAAGGAATTAGATCTGTCTTGGCGCAAAACGTCACTTCAAGAGCGCATCACATATGCACTTATCAAAGGAATTGACACCTATATCATCGAAGACACAGAAGAAGCAAGACTTTTTAGTACACTGCCTTTAGAGGTTATCGAAGGACCACTGATGTCAGGTATGAATGTGGTTGGTGATTTATTTGGAGCAGGTAAAATGTTTTTGCCTCAAGTCGTAAAGTCTGCTCGAGTCATGAAAAAAGCGGTGACCTATCTTCAGCCTTACATTGAAGAACACAAAGATGAGGATACCCGTTCAGCAGGTAAAATCCTAATGGCCACTGTCAAAGGCGATGTTCACGATATCGGTAAAAATATTGTTAGTGTAGTACTTGCATGTAATAATTACGAAATCATCGATTTGGGCGTGATGGTACCTCCAGAGAAAATCTTGGAAGAGGCTCGAAAAAATGAAGTAGACGCCATTGGATTAAGTGGATTAATTACGCCTTCACTGGATGAGATGGTTTTTGTCGCTAAGGAGATGCAACGTCAAAATTTCAACATGCCATTACTCATTGGAGGGGCTACCACCTCCAAAGCACATACGGCGGTTAAAATAGCTGACCAATACGATCATTCCGTAGTGCACGTCACCGATGCATCGAGAGCTGTAACCGTAGTAGGAGATTTACTCAACAAAAAAACAGGAGCAGCTTATCAAAATCAGATTAAGAAAGACTACGCTGAATTCAAGGCCAATTTTATAGGTCGTAAAAGGCAAAAGAATTATTTGGCACTGGATCAGGCACGTCAACTGAAATATCGTATCAATTGGAATGATTTTGTAACAAATACCCCCAATTTTTTGGGAGTTCAAGTCATTGATGAGATTCCTATTGAAGATTTGATTCCTTTTATTGACTGGACACCTTTTTTTAGAACCTGGGATTTACACGGAAAATTTCCAACGATTCTAAAAGATGAAATTGTAGGGAAAGAAGCTACTGAATTATTCGAAGATGCCCTTAATATGCAGTCAAAACTCATCTCTTCTAATAGGTATTTTGGCCGAGCCGTTTTTGGAATTTTTAAGGCAAATGCAGTTGAAGACGACATTGAGGTTTATACCCCAGAGCGCAAAATACACTACTTTAGAACTCTGAGGCAACAGTCTGAAAAGGCTCCCGGAAAACCTCAAATAGCACTTTCTGACTTTATATGTCCAAAATCAGAACAGAAAGAAGATCACATCGGTTGTTTTTGTGTGACTACTGGACATCATATCGAAGAGCTGGCAACATCTTATGAAAAAGAGGGAGATGACTATAATGCCATCATGGTTAAAGCCTTAGCAGATCGTTGGGCCGAAGCACTTGCAGAGTTTCTCCATCTCAAAGTCAGAAAAGAATATTGGGGATATGACTCACAAGAAGAATTGAATACCGATGAGCTCATCGCTGAAAAATACAAAGGCATACGTCCAGCTCCGGGATATCCGGCTTGCCCTGATCACCTTGAAAAAGAAACCATTTGGAAACTTTTAGAGGTTGAAAAAAACATTGATGTTCGTCTTACTGAGAGTTTAGCCATGTGGCCAGCCTCATCGGTAAGCGGTTATTACTTTGCACATCCCGAAGCGAGATATTTTGGATTGGGACAAATTACTGAAGAACAAGTTGCTAATTTTGCAAAGCGTAAAGGAATTAACTTGGAAAAAGCTAAAAAATGGTTAGCACCGAATATGACCGTGAGCTAGATGAAAGTAACAGAGCACATAGTTCAAGCAGATAAATGCTTGTTTTCATTTGAAATACTTCCGCCCTTAAAAGGACAGGATATCAACGCCATCTATTACACCGTTGAAAATTTATTGGAATTTAACCCTCCTTTCATTGATGTGACCTACCATCGAGAAGTATACCAATATGTCGAAAAAGCCGGTGGATTATTAGAAAAAAGAGTGGTTCGAAAACGACCTGGCACTTTGGGAATTTGTGCTGCCCTTCAGTCTAAATACGATGTCGATATGGTGCCCCACGTTCTTTGTGGTGGATTCACCAAAGAAGACACAGAAAACTTTTTAATCGATTTGGATTTTTTGGGAATTAATAATGTGGTGGCTTTACGCGGAGACGCCGTATCAACTGAGGTGTACTTTAAGCCAGAACAGCAAGGGCATTCTTATGCCAGTGAACTCGTAGCACAAATAAATGGACTCAACAAAGGTCATTATCTCGATGAAGAGTTGAAGCATTCGCATGCTACAGATTTTTGTATTGGAGTAGGGGGATATCCTGAAAAACACATGGAGGCGCCGAGTCTTGAAAACGACATTGCTTTTTTAAAACAGAAAGTAGATTCAGGAGCAGGTTACATTATTACACAAATGTTCTTTGACAACCAAAAGTATTTCGAATTCGTTGACCGCTGTAGAAAAGAGGGAATCAATTGCCCCATTATTCCAGGATTAAAACCGATTTCGACCATCAAACAACTGTCATTGCTGCCACACCGATTTCATGTTGACCTTCCTCAAGATTTAATACAAGCCGTGAAATTCTGTTCTTCAAATACACAAGTTAAAGAAGTCGGTATTGAATGGTGCATTGCACAAAGTCAGGAGCTTATTCAAGCTGGAGTTCCTGTTTTACATTACTACACCATGAGTCGAAGTGAGAACATTCATAAAATCGCTAAAGCCATATTTTAATGAGAAACCTTCTTTTTTTGCATTGTTTCGGTATTTGCGGGTTTGTTTGCTCAGGTCAAAGCAGAGACCATTTTAGAAACGTCTACTGCTTGGAACGGAACCTCTTATCGAATCCCAAATGACCCTTCTGTTTTGGTTTTGAAAATTAAAATCCCCGCAAAAGATACCTTGGCCTGGCACCAACATCCTTATTTCAATGTGGGTTCTTTACTAAAAGGTAAGCTCAAGGTAGAGACTCAAAAAGGGGAAACACTAATGATGAAAGCCTGAGAATCTTTAGTTGAATTGAATGAACAATGGCACAGAGGAATAAATGTACGACAAGAGGATATTGAATTTTTAGTCTTCTACCTAAAGCATAAAGACGTTCCAATAACCATACTCCAATAATTACAGTTGTTTTTCAAGTTCTTCAAGACTTATGCCTTTTGTTTCAGGCATAATTGTAATTACCCAGAAAAGTTGAATACACATTACCAGCATGAAAAAGGCGAAAATAGGCCATGGGTTTTGTCCAAAAATTCCGCTTTCTTCGTCAAGGAAAATCGGAGTGATTAAGGTTATAATTGCGGCGAAAATCCAATGCGTACTAGCACCCCATGACTGCCCATAAGACCTTATTTTATTCGGAAATATTTCAGAGATAAAAACCCAAATTACCGCCCCTTGACCCATCGCATGAGAGGCGATAAAGAGCAAGATAAAGCTGATTAAAAATCCGGCAGATAAAGAGGCATAGAAAGCATAGGCTACCATCCCGAGCGAAACAATATAGCCCCATGAACCAATTTTGAGTAATTCTCTTCGTCCTAAACGATCGATTAATCGAACACCAACATAAGTAAACACAAGATTGATCAACCCTATAGATATAGAACTAAATAAGGATTCAGAGCTGGCTAAACCTGCTTTTTGTAGAATCTCAGGTGCGTAGTACAACACAAAATTGATTCCAGAGAGTTGATTGAAAAAGGCAATCACAAAAGCTAAAAACAAAGGTTTTTTGTATGCAGATGAGAACAACTTGGTCTTTTTCTTCGCAGAGAGCTCCTTTTCTTCTTGAATGGCTACAATAGCTGAATCAACCGCTTGCTGATCGTAGAGCTTTCCTAAAATAGTTCTAGCCCCGTTAATATCCTCGTGTTTGCTGATTAGCCAACGAGGAGACTGGGGTAATTTCAGAGCTAGTAAGGTATAGATTATTGCCGGTAGGGCTTCTACTCCTAGCATCCAACGCCAATCTTCACTTCCTTGAAATCCTTTTAACATGTAATTCGAAAGAAAGGCGATTAGTATTCCAAATACAATATTAAATTGATACAGAGCTCCAAGTTTACCCCTGTTTTCAGCCGAAGCAATTTCAGAAATGTAAATGGGTGCGGCAACTGATGAAATACCAACACCAACACCTCCAATAAAGCGAAAAGCAGAAAATAAAATGGGATTAGAGGCCATAGCTGATCCGATGGCTGACAAGGTATACAGTATACCAATTCCGATCAGGGTGTTTTTTCTACCGAAACGATCGCAGGGGATTCCTCCGAAAATACTTCCGAGAACTGTTCCCCACAGGGCCATAGACATGATAAAAAATCCGTGAAACAAAGGAGAGGTATTCCAAAGTGTTTTGATTGGTAAATTAGCTCCGCTGATCACAACGGTATCAAAGCCGAATAAAAACCCAGCTAATGCCGCGGTCAGTGCGATATTAAATATTCTGTTCATGTGGGTTAGTTTGTTTGTCTAATGTGGTTTTAATTTTTTCAAGGATTTGTTCAGTCGCACCTTTTTTGGCTTGAATTCGGTACAAATTATTGGCTCCAAGTTTTTGAATTAATTGGGGATTACTCATCCATTTGTTTATGATTTTTTCAAGTTCTTCAGTATTCTTGACGACTTGAATTCCACCATTTTGGTGCAAATCAAGAACTTCTGGAAAAGCACTGTAGTGAGGGCCTATAAGGATTGGTTTTGCGTAAACAGCGGCTTCTAGTGTATTGTGAAGACCTTTTCTAAATCCACCACCTATAAATGCGCAATCTCCATAGTAATAAAGGCTGCTTAACAGTCCTATTTGATCTACAATCAGCACTTGGTTTTGCAAATCTGCTTCGTATTTTGAAAGGCACTGTGCATTGAAAGCTTTAAAAAGAGCTGAGATTCGATTTATATTTTTGATATCTACCTGATGTGGAGCGATTATAAGTTTTATATCTGTACTCGACATTAATTCATAAAGGAGTTCTTCTTCTTCAGGCCAAGAACTGCCAAGAACCATCGTAAACTTGTTTTTGGCAAATTTTTGAGCCCATTCTAATTCTTTTCGTTGCGAGGCAATCTCTGCAACACGATCATATCGGGTATCTGAACTTTGGACGGCATTTAGGTGTGGTAAAAAGTTCTTAAGTTGCTTTTGAGAGTTTTCGTCTTGGGTGAAAATAGTATCGAAACAACCTATAGCCTTTCGCAGCAGTTGCCCCTGCCATTTAAAGAGAATGTGATTTTGATAAAATCGTGCTGAAATGAGTAGTGCAGGAATTTTTTGTGCTTTAAGTGCAAACATGAAATTTGGCCAAAGCTCGTACTTCACGAAAATAGCCAAAGCAAAGTCTTGACTTTGAAGAAATCGCTTGGCGTTGCGCTTAGTGTCCAATGGCAAATAAATTGTTTTATCTGTTAGGTTATTATTTTTTTGAATTTCATACCCGGATGGAGAGAAAAAACTCAACAAAATAGCGTATTCACTAAAATGAGATTTGAGCTGTTTGAGCAGCGGCTGACCCTGTTCGTATTCACCTAGAGAAGCCACGTGCATCCAAATGACTTTTCTGCCAGGATTCCATTGATCCATGGATTGTAGTACACCTTTTCTTCCTTTAAAAAAAAGTCTCATTTTTGGAACCATAAGACCTAAAAATCTACCGAAAAATTGGAGCGATTCAATTAGGAAGTTATAAACGTATGACATCGAGGTGCAAATATTAGACAATATTAAAAATTCAAATCACGAATTACTACCTTTGAAGCAATTAAATCTAGATGAAAAAGATACAAATGGTTGACCTGGTGAGTCAACTTGAGCCCATTAAAAATGAGATTTTATCTTCTTTTGAACAAATACTTGAAGAAGCATCTTTCATAAACGGCCCACAGGTGCGTAAATTCCAAGTAGACCTAGAGGCTTATATGGAAGTGAAACACGTGATTCCTTGTGCCAATGGAACCGATGCCCTCCAAATTGCTATGATGGGCCTTGGACTAAAACCTGGTGATGAGGTGATTACAGCTGATTTTACTTTTGCTGCCACTGTTGAGGTTATTGCCTTACTCGGACTCACCCCAGTTTTAGTGGATGTCGATCCAAGAACTTTTGTAATTGATGTCAAAGCGATTGAAAGAGCAATTACGTCAAAAACTAAGGCCATCGTCCCTGTTCATTTATTTGGCCAAAGTGCACCTATGGACGAAATTAATGCACTTGCGAAAAAACACAATTTATATGTAATCGAAGATAATGCTCAAGGCATTGGAACACATTATATCGATAAGAATCATAAAAAACATAAAGCAGGAACTATTGGAGATGTTTCTGCAACCTCATTTTTTCCTTCTAAAAACCTTGGAGCTTACGGAGATGGTGGAGCTTTGATGACCAATAGTGATGAATTGGCGCATATTCTAAGAGGAATTGTTAATCACGGAATGTACGAGCGTTATCATCACGATGTGGTAGGTGTAAATTCTAGACTTGACTCTTTACAAGCAGCTGTTCTAGCTGCTAAATTGCCACATTTAGACACGTACAATGCCAAGAGAAGACGTGCAGCTATGAAGTACAACCATTATTTTCAAAACAGTCCTTTTCTAATGACGCCACTTACGGTCAGTAGTTGTGAAGGCACCTGTGAACAATGTGCTTGCCATGTGTTTCATCAATATACACTTCGCGTCAAAGAAGGCAAAAGAGATAGACTTGCAGAATGCTTAAAAGCCATGCAAATTCCTTTTGGTATTTACTACCCTATACCTCTGCATCGTCAAAAAGCATATATAGACAGTAGATACAAAGAAGAAGATTTTACTGTGACAAATCAGTTGGTAGATGAGGTTATCTCTTTACCTATGCATTCAGAGTTAGAAGACGACCAAATCGAATTCATCGCCAAAACGGTGTTGGATTATTTAAACCAAACCTAAATAAGAACAATGAAAATTTTAGTCACAGGTGGACTCGGCTTTATAGGTTCTCACACCGTGGTTGAACTCGTTCAAAAAAATTATGAAGTAGTAATTATTGACAATCTCAGTAATTCAGACGAAAAAGTCTTAGACGGTATTAAACAAATCACGGCTAAAGATGTTCAGTTTGAAAAAATCGATTTACGAGATCGAGGTGCAATTGCCGATTTTTTTGACAAGCATTCCGATGTTCAAGGCGTTATACACTTTGCAGCGTCTAAAGCTGTAGGTGAAAGTGTGGAAGACCCGCTCATGTATTACGAAAATAATCTTTCGAGTTTGGTTTACCTTTTAAAAGAATTACTCGCAATAGGAAGAACTAACTTCATTTTCAGCTCTTCATGCACAGTTTACGGTGAGGCTGACCAAGTTCCAATCACCGAAGAAGCTGAGATTAAGCCTGCCCTTTCGCCTTATGGAAACACCAAACAAATCGGTGAAGAAATCATCAAAGATTCCTGTAAAGCCTATCCGGAACTCAATGCAATTTCTTTGAGGTATTTCAATCCAATTGGAGCCCATCCTTCTACTTTAATAGGAGAGTTGCCTATCGGTGTTCCACAAAATCTAATTCCCTTTATTACGCAAACTGCGGTTGGCTTAAGAAGAGAACTCTCGGTTTTTGGAGACGATTATCCAACCGAAGATGGAACCTGTATTAGAGATTATATTTACGTAGTAGATTTAGCCAAGGCGCACGTTAAAGCATTAGAGCGCTTAATTAACCAAAAAGCTAGTACTAATTACGAGGTTTTCAACTTGGGAACAGGCAAAGGCAGTTCCGTGATGGAGGTCATTCAGAGCTTTGAACGTATTTCTGAACAAAAACTACCCTACAGAATAGCATCAAGGCGCGAAGGGGATGTAATTAAAGCTTTTGCTGACACCAAAAAAGCTAATCAAGTGCTTGGTTGGTCGAGCGAGACACCCCTAGATGAGGCTTTGTTAACTGCGTTGCGTTGGGAGAAAAAAATTAGAGAATAAATAACAGCTTATGAATACCATTCGAATGATTTTAATACTTGTTGTAGCAGCTTTTTCATCTCAACTGAGTAGTGCCCAGCAAGTCTATGTGCATTGTGGATCTCTTTTTGATTCAACCTCAAAAACCTGGAATAATGAACAAACTGTAATCATTGAAAACGATAAGATTATCGCAGTTAAATCAGGCTTCGTAAAGGCAGGAAAGAAAGACATGGTAATCGACTTGACCAAAGCTTATGTAATGCCGAGTTTTATTGATATGCACGTGTATATTGAGGGAGAGTCATCGCCTTCAAGACAGCTTGACCGCTTCGTTTTAAATCCTGAAAAAGAGGTGAAAATATTACAAACTCCAATTTTTGTCATGAAAGATGGAAATATTGTCGATTTGGACTAGTACTGAAATAAGCAATTAATGTAAATTTACAGCCTAATCAAGGGTTTAAGCCACCATAAATGAACAAATTTTCTTTTTTAAATGCGGCGCATACATCTTATTTTGAGACACTCTATCAAGAGTACCTTAAAAGTCCTGATACCTTAGAGCCTAGTTGGAAAGCCTTTTTTCAAGGATTCGACTTTGGGGCAGAAAGCATTTTAGAGGATTGGGACATTGAAATCGCTGATCAAGGAACAGTTACAGCATCTAATGGTGTCAACAAGGCTCCTGAATCAATGCAACGCGAATTTAAGGTGCTCAAACTTATTGACGGTTATCGAACAAGAGGTCACTTGTTTACCAAAACTAATCCTGTTCGAGAGCGTCGTACTTACTTGCCCAATTTAGATTTATCGAATTTCGGTTTGACTTACTTAGATCTTGATGAGGTTTTTAATGCGGGAGAAGTCATCGGAATAGGTCCAGCAAAATTAAGAGATATTATTTCTCATTTGGAAAATATCTACTGTCATTCTATAGGAGTAGAGTATATGTATATTCGAACTCCTGAGCGAATAGCCTGGTTTCAGGGTAAACTCAATGAAAACGACAATAGACCTTCGTTTCCAACAGATCAAAAGAAATACTTACTGAAAAAGTTAAATCAAGCCGTTTCATTCGAGCGCTTTTTACACACCAAGTACGTGGGCCAAAAGCGATTTTCACTTGAAGGAAATGAATCACTAATTCCGGCCTTAGATGCCTTAATTGAAAAGGGAGCTGAAATAGGAGTAAAAGAATTTGTGATGGGTATGGCACACAGAGGAAGACTTAACGTGCTTACAAATATCTTTGGAAAATCACCAAAGCAAATCTTCTCAGAGTTTGACGGCAAGGATTATGAAGAAGCCATTTTCGACGGAGATGTGAAGTATCATTTGGGTTGGACTTCTAAAAGAGAAACAGACAATGGCAAAATTGTTAACCTGAATATTGCGCCGAACCCCTCTCACTTAGAAACTGTCAACGGTATTGTAGAAGGTATTGTTCGGGCGAAACAAGAGCACAATACCTCAGGAGATACTGGGGAAATCCTTCCTATTTTAATCCATGGGGATGCGGCTTTTTCTGGGCAAGGAGTGGTCTATGAGTGCATCCAAATGGCCCGTCTAGAGGGGTATAAAACAGGAGGCACCATTCATATTGTTGTCAACAATCAAATAGGATTCACAACCAACTATTTAGACGGTCGTTCTTCAACTTATTGCACAGATGTGGCCAAGGTGACGCTTTCTCCAGTTTTACATGTTAATGCGGATGATGTTGAAGCCGTTGTGCATGCGACAACTATGGCTCTCGAATATCGAATGAGATATCATAGAGATATTTTTATCGATCTTTTAGGATACCGAAAATACGGTCACAATGAAGGAGATGAACCTAAGTTTACTCAGCCTGTTTTGTACAGCAAAATTGCCAAGCATAAAAATCCTCGAGACCTTTATGCCAATCAACTCATTGTCGATGGAATCATTGAAGAGGGTGAGGTTAGTAAATTAGAAGAAGAATATAAAAATATGCTTGAAGAGGATTTGATAGACAGTCGTAAGATTGAAAAAACGGTCATTACTCCCTTTATGCAAGATGAGTGGAAAGGCTATTCACAGCTCGCAAATCAGTACCAAATGATGAAGCGAATTGACACCACTTATCCGAAAGAAAAATTAGATGCTTTAGCGGAAAAAATCACCAAACTTCCAGAAGGCAAAAAGTTTTTAAGAAAAATAGAACGACTCATTGCTGCCCGAAATGAAATGTACTTTGATCGCAACGCGCTGGACTGGGCTATGGGTGAATTACTAGCCTACGGAAGTCTGATTGATGAAGGATACAATATTCGAATGGCTGGTCAAGATATAGAAAGAGGTACTTTTTCTCATAGACATGCAGTTACTAAGACTGAAATGCATGAGGAAGATGTCGTACTTCTAAACGAACTAGGTGAGCAACAAAACGGTAAGTTTCAAATTTATAACTCGCTCTTGTCAGAATACGCTGCAATGGCTTTTGATTATGGTTATGCGATGGCGAGTCCAAATACACTTTGTATTTGGGAAGCTCAATTTGGAGATTTTAGCAATGGAGCCCAAATCGTAATCGATCAATATTTGTCTTCGGCAGAAGACAAGTGGAAAATGCAAAATGGTTTAGTCCTCTTCTTACCTCATGGATATGAGGGTCAGGGCGCAGAACATTCCTCAGCGAGAATGGAACGTTACCTTCAACTTTGTGCCAAGGACAATATGTTCGTAGCAGATGTAACTACTCCTGCTAACCTTTTTCATTTACTGAGAAGGCAACTCAGAGCGACATACCGAAAGCCCTTGGTTGTATTTACACCAAAGAGTCTTTTGAGACATCCAAAAGTAGTTTCTACCAAAGAAGAATTAGCCAACGGAAGGTTTATGCCGGTAATTGATGATTCAACAGAACACAAAGAAAGAATCACCACTCTTGTATTGTGTACTGGTAAATTCTATTACGATCTTTTAGAAGAAAAAGAAGACAAGAATAGAAAAGATGTAGCCATTGTGCGTATCGAACAACTCTTTCCGCTTCCTGAGGCTGAAATCAATCAGATAATATCTCGTTATCCCAATGTAACAGATTTGGTTTGGGCTCAAGAAGAACCGAGAAATATGGGCGCTTGGGGCCACTTGTTAATGCATTACGATCAGGCCAGAAAGTTTAGAGTTGCTTCCAGAAGATTTTACGGTGCACCTGCAGCCGGAAGTGCGGTTCGTTCAATGCGAAGACATCAACAAGTCATCGCATACGTATTTGATAAGACCAGAAATAACAAAGATTTAGATAAAATAAACTATTAGAAATAAAGCATCCATGGTACTAGAAATGAAAGTCCCTTCTCCCGGGGAATCCATAACAGAAGTCGAAATCGCAGAATGGTTAGTTCAAGATGGAGATTATGTTAAAAAAGACCAGACTATCGCGGAGGTAGATTCGGATAAGGCAACACTCGAATTACCTGCAGAGGCCAGTGGAATAATAACCTTGAAGGCTGAAGAAGGAGATGCTGTCGCCGTTGGTCAAGTGGTATGTCACATAGATGCAAGTGCTAGCGCGCCAAGCGGAGGAGTTTCTAAAAAAGATATACCTGCATCTACCAAAAAAGAAGATTCAAAGCCAGAGGTGAAAGTTGCAACACCAGAACCAACTATCGAGAATTACGCTACGGGAACACCTTCACCTGCAGCGAAAAAAATAATAGAAGAAAAGGGTATTGATGCTACTCAACTTAAAGGAAGTGGAAAGGATGGAAGAATTACTAAAGCTGATGTTTTAGAGGCAAATATTGCTATGGGCAACACTTCTGATAGCGCAAATAGAGGTCATTCAAGAACTAAACTATCGATGTTGAGAAGAAAGGTGGCAGAACGCTTAGTTTCAGCCAAAAATGAAACGGCAATGTTGACCACTTTTAATGAGGTTGATATGTCTGTAATTTTTGAACTGAGAAAAGCACATAAGGAAACTTTTAAAGAAAGGCATGGAGTATCACTTGGCTTTATGTCATTCTTTACTTTGGCTTGCATCCGAGCTCTTAAATTGTTTCCAGCCGTCAATTCGATGATCGATGGAAAAGAAATGATTACCTATGATTTTTGTGATATCAGCATTGCCGTTTCGGGGCCAAAAGGACTTATGGTTCCCGTAATTCGAAATGCAGAAGAATTGAGCTTCAATGGTGTGGAATCTGAAGTCAAGAGGTTGGCGATTAGAGCTCGAGACGGTCAAATTACTGTTGATGAAATGACAGGTGGAACTTTCACTATTTCTAACGGAGGTGTCTTTGGTTCCATGTTATCTACCCCAATTATTAATCCGCCTCAATCTGCAATTTTAGGGATGCACAATATCGTCGAACGCCCTGTGGTTAAAAATGGTGAGATTGCCATTGCTCCTGTTATGTATCTGGCTTTGTCTTACGATCACAGAATTATTGACGGAAAAGAGTCTGTCGGGTTTTTGGTTGCGATTAAAGAAGCTTTAGAAAATCCAGTGGAGCATTTGATGGCAAACGACATCAAAAAGGCCTTAGAACTATAGGTGGGTATTGTCGACACTCATATTCATCTGTACGGTGAAGCTTTTGATGATGATCGATTAGATCTAATTGAAAAGGCCAAAGCAGAAGGAGTCAGTCATTTCTTTCTTCCCGCAATTGATTCGACCTACACGGCTAGAATGAAAGCGTTGCAAAAAGCATATCCTAAAGAGGTTTTTTTAATGAGTGGTCTTCATCCGACTCATGTCAATGAAAATTGCAAGTTTGAATTGGATCACGTTTATCAAGAACTAAGTCAGTCTGCAGCAGATTACGTTGCAGTAGGAGAAATAGGTATTGATCTTTACTGGGATAAGACATTTGTTAGGGAACAAACCCTGTGTTTTGAAACTCAAATCAATTGGGCCTTATCATTTGATATGCCTATTGTAATTCATTGCAGAGCAGCATTTGATGAAATATTTGAAGTATTAGAGACGCATAAATCAAAACCGCTTTACGGTATTTTCCATTGTTTTTCAGGTTCCTTAGAGCAAGCACAAAAAGCAATTGATTTAGGTTTTAAATTAGGGATAGGAGGAGTGGTCACTTTTAAAAACGGAAAAATCGATCAGTTTTTAAATCAACTCGATTTAAAATCATTGGTACTCGAAACAGACGCTCCATATTTAGCGCCAAGTCCGTTCAGAGGAAAGCGCAACATACCTTCTTACATCAACTTAGTTGTGGACAAGGTTGCAGCCTTGTACAATATACCAAGAGAACAGGTTGTTGAAATAACAACCAAGACAGCTTTTGAATTATTCAGAAAATTAAATTGAATTCTATGTCTAAGGTGCTAATTATATATACGGGTGGAACGATAGGGATGAAAAAGGATTACAATAGTGGTTCCTTAGTACCTTTTGACTTTGCCCATTTAATCGAACACATACCTGAAATAACACATTTAGATTGTGACCTTAAGGTAATTACCCTAAATCTTATTAAAGATTCGTCAGATGTAGGGTTGAGCGAGTGGTTAGAAATGTCCCGAATTATAGAAGCTAATTACACCAAATTTGATGGGTTTGTGATTTTACATGGAAGTGATACCATGAGTTATTCCTCCTCAGCAGTGTCATTTTTATTGCAGCAGCTCGACAAACCAGTAATTTTTACGGGTTCACAACTTCCCATAGGTGATTTAAGGACTGATGCCAAGGAAAATCTTATTTCTGCTATACAATTGGCGATTCTGCAAAAGGATGGAGTTCCTGTGATTCAAGAAGTGGGTCTGTATTTTGAATACAAGCTTTACCGTGCAAATAGAACAACTAAAATAAATACAGAACATTTCAAGGCTTTTGAATCACCTAATTACCCAGTTTTGGTAGATTCAGGACTTCATATGAAAATTAACCATCAATCCCTTTGGAGAAAAAAGGAAGAAAATTCTCCATTCGATGTGAAGCAAAACATGTGCGATGAGGTTGTTTTGTGTAAATTATTTCCTGGATTTAATCCAAACTATTTTGAAAGTTATTTAGACGAGTACAAGCCTAGAGTATTAATTCTTGAGACTTTTGGTTCTGGAAATGCACCTCGGTATAACTATTTTTTAGATCAAATCGAACTAATGGTAGAATCAGGGATACATATGGTGAATGTCACCCAATGTATAGGAGGTGGAGTTATGATGGGATATTATGAGAATAGTCTGTATTTGAAAGACTTAGGGGTAATTTCTGGAAAAGATATTACGACTGAATCGGCCATTGCCAAAGCGATGCTTCTGTCAACTGAAAGCCTAAGTCGAGAAGATTTTGAAAGGGCCTTTCACCAATCACTTTGTGGAGAAATATCTGAATAAACAGAGTTTAGGGTTTATAAAGTTTTTTTTTTTTGTTTATTGCCTTGCCGATTTAGGGAATCAAAATACATGAAGATAAAGTCAAATCGTCTTATTTGTAGTGTAAAACAAAGAATTCTCTTCATTGTAATTTAATAATTTTTATATCTTTAAACCGTTAACTAACAAATTTTAAGTCTAAAAAAAATGAAAAAAATATCATTAGGTCTAGCTACTGCTGGAATGTTTGTTTTAGGTACCGCTTCTTCAGCGGCAATGTTTCAAGAGGAAGCTCAAGCAGCTAAAGGGTTCTCTCAAGTATTGAAAGAACAATTTATCCAAGGTGGACCTGCGTTCATGGGAATTGTATTGTTGTGTTTAATTTTAGGGTTAGCCGTAGCAATAGAAAGAATCATCTATTTGAATATGGCTACAACAAACACAGCTAAACTGAGAACAGAGGTTGAAGAGGCATTAGCTTCAGGAGGTGTTGAGGCAGCTAAAGAATTATGTAGAAATACAAAAGGTCCTGTTGCATCTATCTTCTATCAAGGTCTTGACAGAGCGAGTGAAGGTGTAGAGTCTGCTGAGAAAGCTGTTGTAGCTTATGGAGGCGTTCAAATGGGGCAATTAGAGAAAAATGTTTCTTGGTTATCTCTGTTTATCGCTATTGCGCCTATGCTTGGTTTCATGGGAACGGTAATTGGTATGATTCAGGCCTTCCAAAAAATTGCAGCTGTAGGTAATTTAAGTGCTTCCCTTATCGCAGGAGATATTCAGGTGGCCTTATTGACAACAGTATTTGGATTAATCACTGCAATTATTCTTCAAATTTTCTACAACTACATCATTGCAAAAATCGATGGAATTGTAAATGACATGGAAGATTCGTCTATTTCGCTGATCGACATGTTAACAGCTCAAAGCAAGTAATCTCAATTTGAAGAACTAAAAAGAAATTAATTATGCACAGAATAGTTAAAATAGCACTTGTTGCTTTAGGTGTGCTTGCGGCAGCCCTATGGTATATGTTACCAGGGTCTAACGTGCCACCATCAGAAGCAATTCAAAGTGGAGCAATGAGCGGAATGTTCAGTGTGATGTGGTTATTATTAGCCATTGCCACATTATCATCTTTGGTTTTTGGAGTTTCTAAAATGCTTACAGCACCAGGAGGTATGATGAAAGTTGTGAAGACTCTTGTGGCTGCATTGGTTCTTACCGGTGTTGGTTATGGACTAGCTTCAGGTGAACAAGAAGTTGTTGATGCAGTGAGTTCCGAAAGAGGGTTAGAAACGACTGTAGGAACAGTTAAGACGATAGGAACATTATTGAATGTTTTCTTTGGCATGGTTGTCATTGCAATTGTTTTAATGATTGTTCCGGGAGTGAAAAGAATATTAGGACGTTAAATCTATAAATTATGCCTAGAAGAAAAGGAGCACCGGAAGTGAATGCAGGTTCTATGGCCGATATCGCGTTTTTGTTATTGATATTTTTCTTAGTAACAACAACGATCGAAACGGACGCTGGTCTAGACCGTATGCTTCCTCCAATTGAACCACCAGATACAGATGTGGTTATCAAACAGAAAAACATCTTTACAGTTAATATCAATAAGAATAGTCAATTACTTGTCGAAGAACAATTGATGAGTCTTGAAGATTTGAAAGAAGCAGCCATGGACTTTTTAGACAATGGAGGAGCGCCTTCAGGTAGTCCTGAGTATTGCGATTATTGCAAAGGATCTAGAGATGACTCTTCTTCAGATAATCCTCAAAAAGCGATTATTTCATTGAAAAACGACCGGGAAACTGAGTATGCGACTTATATCACCGTCCAAAATGAATTGGTTGGTGCGTACAACGAGCTTAGAAATAGAGAGGCACAGCGTAAGTACAAGAGAGATTTTACTGAGATGGAAGCTGAGTATTTAAATCCAGAGACGCCTTCTTCAGTAAGAGAGGATTTAAAGGATAAAGTTAAAGCTATTCAAGAGTTGTTTCCACAGAAACTCTCTGAGGCAGAGACAAGTAGTAACTAAATTAAAGAAAACATGGCAAAGTTTGCAAAGAAAAAAGAAGGTGATTTACCAGCTGTTTCAACAGCGTCATTACCTGATATCGTTTTCATGTTGTTATTTTTCTTTATGACAGTAACAACAATGAAGGATAGTTCTTTACTAGTAGAGAATCAGTTGCCAAATGCAAATCAGATTAAAAAACTAGAAAAGAAAGACCGCGTAATATACATTTACGTTGGAAAGCCAACTCGAGAATACGTAAGTGTTTTTGGTGAAGAGCCAAAGATTCAACTGAACGATAAGTTTGCTAATGTGGATGAAGTTGGTTCATATATTCTCGGAGAGCGAGCCAAGAAACCCCAAGAATTACAAAATGTTCTTACGACGGCCTTAAAGGTAGATCGTAATGCGAACATGGGTTTAATTATGGATATCAAACAAGAATTGAGAAAAGTTAATGCCTTAAAAGTAAATTATACTACTTACGAAGGAGATGCTTTTAACAATTTAAAATAAAGAGTTTTAGACTTGAATAAACGCCCCTATATGGGGCGTTTTTTTTTATCAAATGAGTGATATGCGACTTTTTTTTCTGGGGATTCTTACCGTGGTTACAGTAAATGCTCAAACGTCAATGACCAATGCTACAGAAATTGACTCCCTTTATCTAGAAGATCAATTTTATTTGGTTACCCAGATAGGGGTTATCTCTTCACAGACAGCACCAGTTATTAATCAAAACCTTTCCTATGGATTTAGGGCTGGGTTCATCAAAGATATTCCTTTGAATTCCAGTAGAACCTTTGGAATTGGATGGGGGGTAGGCTTCTTCACCAATGCACTTTACACCAACTTAGTCGCCACTAAAAACACCGATGATGTCATTGTCTACTCCACAGAGGATTTAGACGTTAAACGTTCTAAAATTGGGTCATTTGGTCTTGAGATCCCTCTCGAACTGAGGTTTAGGAATTCGACGCCTTCTTCTTATCGCTTTTGGAGATTTTATCCTGGAATTTTACTCCGATTCAGTCCTTACTCTTTTTCAAAGGTCGTCAGAAATTCAAGTGACTTGCGATTTTTGAATAATGATTTACGAAGCTTTATGGTGAGCGGAGGTGTAAGTCTAGGTTTTAACACTTTTAATTTAAGTTTATACTACGATCTCAATGATATTTTTAAAGAAGGAAGGGTGCTAAACAGCGAACCTCTAATGGGCCAAAGGTTAGAGATTGGCCTTATCTTTTACATTCTATAGTTTTTTTCGCAGTCGAGCCACAGGGTAACCTAATTGTTCTCGATACTTAGCAATAGTCCTTCTAGCTATGGGATAACCCTTTTCCTTGAGTGTGCTTGCTAGAACTTCATCGGTGAGTGGCTTCTTCTTGCTTTCATTCCTGATCACTTCTTCCAGAATACTCTTGATTTCTTTGGTAGAGATTTCTTCTCCAGACTCATTGGTCATAGATTCAGAAAAAAAGGTTTTGATAAGTTTAGTTCCATACGGAGTATCTACATATTTACTATTTGCAACTCTGGAAATGGTAGATACATCCATACCTATTTCTTCTGCTATATCCCTTAATATCATGGGTCGTAAATCACTTTCGTCTCCTGATAAAAAGTATTCTTGCTGATAATGCATAATGGTATTCATGGTTACGAAAAGTGTTTGATAACGCTGTTTAATAGCGTCTATAAACCATTTTGCTGCATCGAGTTTTTGCTTGATAAAAAGTACAGTATCTCTTTGTTTTTTGTCATTGCTTTTGCTGTCTTTAAAACTTTGAAGCATTTCACTGTAATTTCTACTGACATGTAAATCTGGTATGTTGCGATTGTTTAATTGAAGTTGTAAATCACCATCAATTATCCGTATGCTGAAATCAGGAATGATTTGTTCAACCACCTTTGAATTTGAACCAAATGAACTTCCTGGTTTTGGATTCAGTTTTTCAATTTCTGCAATGACCTCTTTTAATTGATCTTCACTAATCTTCAATTTTGAAATAATTTTTTGATAGTGTTTTTTGGTAAACTGCTCAAAGTGTTCTTCGATTAGTGTTATAGCGTGAGTAATTTCAGAGGTTTGCTCTTTCCTTTTGAGCTGAATGAGTAAACACTCTTCTAAATTTCGGGCTCCAATTCCAGAAGGATCAAAGGTTTGAATGAGTTCAAGTACGTTTTGAACGTCTTCCTTTTTAGCAAAAAGATTTCTGGTAAAGGCGAGATCGTCAATGATGTCGTCAATTTCTCTCCTTATGTATCCTGTCTCGTCAATACTTCCAATTAAGTATTCAGCTATATCCCAATATTTATCTTCAAGTGTAAATGTATTTAATTGTTGAAGCAATTCTTGATGAAATGATATTCCGGCAGCATAAGGAATATGCTTATCTTCTTCAGCGTTTGAATAATTGTTACTGCTCAATCGGTAGTTGGGAATTTCATCGTCACTGAGGTAGGAATCGATATCTATATCAGAGGTGTCTATGACCTGATTGTCTTGATCGAATTCGTCAGATGAGGCATAGTCATCTTGTTCAGCGACTTCTTTACCTGTCTCTAATGCTGGATTTTCTTCAATTTCTTGTTTAATTCGGTTTTCAAAAGCTAAAGTCGGCAATTGAATCAATTTCATCAATTGAATTTGCTGTGGAGATAGCTTTTGTGATAATTTTAATTGAAGATTTTGTTTGAGCATAGATTAGAATGAGGCATTTTGTGGTGTTCGTGGATAAGGTATTACATCACGAATATTCCCCATTCCAGTGACAAACAAGACCAAGCGTTCGAAACCAAGACCAAATCCACTGTGTACTGCGGTACCAAATTTTCTCAAATCAAGATACCACCAAAGCTCTTCTTCTTCAATTTCGAGTTTTTTCATTTTATCAACCAATACTTCGTAGCGCTCTTCACGTTGAGATCCTCCAACAATTTCACCAATTCCAGGAAAGAGAATATCCATCGCTCGAACCGTTTTTTCATCTTCATTAAGACGCATATAAAACGCCTTTATATTTGCTGGATAATCAAATAAAATTACAGGACATTTGAAGTGTTTTTCTACCAAGTATCTCTCGTGTTCGCTTTGTAAATCAACACCCCATTCGTTTATAGGGAATTTGAATTTTTTCTTTTTATTTGGCTTACTATTTTTTAAGACATCAATGGCTTCAGTATAACTGACGCGCTTAAATTCATTAGATGCCACAAAATGTAAACGCTCTAAAAGAGTCATGTCACTGCGTTCAATTTGCGGTTTTTGTTTTTCCTCGTCGGCCATGCGCTTATCTAGAAAGTTCAAATCTTCTTTGCAATGTTCGAGAACGTAAGAAATAGTGTATTTAATAAAGTCCTCAGCTAAATCCATATTGTCATTGAGATCGTAAAAAGCCATTTCAGGTTCAATCATCCAAAATTCTGCAAGGTGTCTTGAGGTGTTAGAGTTTTCTGCTCTAAAGGTAGGTCCGAAGGTATATACTTTTCCAAGACCCATAGCGTAAGTCTCAGCTTCTAGTTGGCCTGAAACAGTGAGATTCGTTTCTTTTCCGAAAAAGTCTTCTTTAAAATTTATTTTGCCTTCTTCGTTTAGTGGAGGATTCTTTTTTTCCAAGGTGCTCACATTAAAAGTTTCTCCTGCACCTTCAGCATCACTGGCTGTGATAATTGGCGTGTTCATATAGTAAAACCCTTCCTTTTGAAAATAATCGTGAACCGCAAAAGCCAAAGCAGAACGAACGCGCATTATTGCAGCAAAAGTGTTTGTTCTCACTCGTAAATGCGCCTTTTCCCGTAAAAATTCTAAGCTGTGCTTTTTTGGCTGTATGGGATAAGTTTCTGCATCGGCTTCTCCCAAAATTGTTATTTCTTCTACCTGAAGTTCAACAGATTGCCCTTTACCTTGGCTTTGAACTAGAGGACCTTTTACATGAATTGCCGCTCCTGTTGTAATTCTTTTAATCAAAGACTCGTCAAGATTTTCAAAGTCAATTACGCATTGAAGATTTTGTAATGTTGAGCCGTCGTTCAAGGCGATGAAACGATTGCTTCTAAAGGTTTTTACCCAACCATTAAGTTCGGTAATTTCGTCAAATTTATTATTCGAAAGGAGTTCTTTTATTGTTTGATGTTTCATCCCACTAGGTTTTCACCGCAAAGATAAGTTTTTAAAGGAAAATTTTAAGATTTGCTTTCCTTGGGAAGAATATCGATTTGTGGTTTTTTTAAAACCTTTTTATTTGCAATACTCCGCTCGAGCGTGAGCAGTAAAGTGGGTAATAAAATCAGATTGGAAAGCATAGCGAATAATAGGGTCAAAGATACTAATCCACCTAAGGCTTTAGTTCCTCCATAGCTCGAGATTATAAATACCGAAAATCCGAAGAACAATACGACCGAGGTATAAAACATACTCACCCCAGTTTCGGTCAACGCATTATACACAGATTTTTTGATGGCCCATCTTGAGGCTATTAGTTCTTGTCGGTACTTGGCTAAAAAGTGAATGGTATCGTCCACGGAAATACCAAAGGCTATGCTGAATATGAGGATAGTCGAAGGCTTTATAGGAATGCCCAAAAATCCCATCAGCCCACCTGTAATAATTAATGGAAGAAGATTAGGGGCTAGCGAAATCAAAATCATCTTAGTAGATCGAAATAAATACGCCATAAACAAGGAGATGAGCAATATAGCTAAACCAAGGGATAGTAATAAGTTTTGAACCAAATACTTTGTTCCTTTTAAGAATAATAAAGCCTTTCCGGTTAGATAAACATCAAAGCGATTCTCCGGGAATATATTGTCAATTTGAGTTTTCAAATTGCTTTGAATTTGCTCCATTTCATCAGTTTTAACGTCTTTCATATAAACGGTAACTCTAGCGGTTTGACCTGTAGAATCAACGTAATTTTGAATGATGTCCTCATCTGTACCTTCTTCAAGAGCATCTAAAATAAAATTGCGTTCTTGATTACTGGGTAGGTCATAGTATTTAGGAAGTCCTTTATAATAGGCCTGTTTGAGGTATTTAACTAAATTGACTACAGAGAAGGGAGGAGAAAGGCTTTCTTGTGTCATAAGACTATCCCCTAAACGATCTATTCTTCTTAGATTAGCGTTTCTCAACACCCCTTTTTCAGATTTGGTATCTACCACAATTTCTAGGGGCAATATCCCATTGAAGTTGTCCTCAAAAAACATGATGTCTTCATAGAATTCGGTTTTTTTTGGAAGATCTTCAATTCTGCTCCCGGTGATTTTGATTTGAAATATTCCTACAATACTAAAAACTAAGACAACAATAGTGATGATGTAAACCCATTCTTTGTGTTCCTTAACGATCGTTTTCATGGCTTCAATCAATTTGTAAATCCAAGGTTGATTGAGATGTTCTAAGTGTTGCTCGTTGGGGACACTCATATAACTATAAATGATAGGAATAATCAGTAAGGAAAGTATAAAAATCCCTATAATATTTGAAGACGCAACTACTCCAAATTCGACTAAGAGTCGGCTGTCCAAAATGATGAATGTCGCGAACCCTAGTGCTGTAGTCATATTGGTCATCAGGGTGGCATTACCTATTTTTTCAATTACTCTTATAAGTGATAAGGCTTGAATGCCATGCTTTTTAATTTCTTGCTGGTATTTATTGATGAGAAAAATACAATTTGGAATTCCGATGACAATAATTAAGGGAGGAATGAGTGCAGTTAGGACAGTAATCTCATATTGCAGTATAGCCAATGTTCCAAAAGACCATATAACACCGATCAAAACAACGAGCATAGATATTAATGTTGCGCGATAGCTTCTGAAGAATAAAAAGAAAATTAAGGCGGTAATGAGTAAGGCCGCAATTACAAAAATGATCATTTCTGTTTTGAGCTGTTCAGCATTCATCGTCCTGATATAGGGCATTCCAGATATTCTCGCGTCAAGTCCAGATATTTCTTCGAACTCATTCACTATTGGAATAAAGTCATTGACGATAAAGGTGTTTCGCACGGCGGTATCGACTAAATCCGAATCTAGATAAGCCACAGTGCGTATAGCATTGGCTTCTTTGTTGTAGATGATATTTTCGTAAAATGGAAGGCTGTCAGTCAGTTTTAGTATTACATTTTTGGGAAAACCTTCAGATTCTTCTGCGATCTCAAGTGAAGTACTGACAATCTTGTTGTCTTCGTTTCTAAAGAGTAATTGTAGATTTTCGAGTGAAATAATTTGGGTAATTTCAGGGGAGGCCTGAAGTTTTTTATTCATTCGATTCCAAGCATTTACAACCATGGTTTCATTGAGTTCGTCTAACTCAAGTCCTATGACAATGGCGTTGTCTTCTTGTCCAAATTGTTCGAGAAACTGATTGTATCTAATAATATCAGGATGATCGTTAGGAAGAACAGACACCTCTGAATTTGAAAATTGAATTTTTGAAAATTGCGAAATAAAAAAACCTGTGAGAAGAACAATTAAACTCAACCACAATATTCTGTTGCGAAGTATTAATCTAGCGACACCTGCCCAAAAGCCATTGAAAATATCTAGCAACATTTACCGTGATTCAATTGTGGTTACACCTTCATGATTTCACTTTCCTTGGATTGAAAAGCCTGTTCTACTTTTTTAGTATAACCGTCGGTTAATTCTTGGACATCAGTTTCATTATTTTTTAAAATATCTTCTGAAATATCCAGTTTTTTCAGCTCCTTGTTGGCTTCTTGGCGAGCCGAGCGAATTCCCACCTTAGCGTCCTCAGATTCAGACTTGGCTTGTTTCACCAAATGAACACGTCTTTCTTCAGTAAGTGGAGGTACACTTATAATAAGTTGTTCTCCATTGTTCATAGGATTGAAACCTAAATTTGCATTCTGGATTGCTTTTTCGATCTCAGGTAGTAGATCTTTTTCCCACGCTTGAACTGTAATTGTTCGCGCATCTGGTGTATTGATGTTTGAAACTTGAGATAAAGGTGTTTGACTTCCGTAGTATTCTACCATAACTGAAGAAAGCATTACAGGACTTGCTTTACCTGCTCTTATTTTTAAAAAGGCCTTCTCCAAGTGGTTGATAGCTTTATCCATACTTTCTTTTGCACTGTCTAAAATGAATTCTATTTCTTCTTCCATAAGACTATGTCATTTTAATTATATTATCTTAAACGTTAACTTTAGTTCCTATAGGTTCACCAGAAACAACTTTGAACAGGTTATTATTGGTATTCATGTCAAAGACAACTATTGGTAAATTGTTTTCCTGACTCAAGGTAAAGGCTGTTGTGTCCATAACCTTTAACCCTTTAGAGAGTACGTCTTCAAAAGTGATGTTGTTGTATTTTTTAGCGTGCTGATCTTTTTCTGGATCTGCATTGTAAATTCCATCGACTCTAGTTCCTTTTAAGATGACGTCTGCATCAATTTCAATAGCTCTCAATACAGCTGCTGAATCAGTCGTGAAATAGGGGTTCCCAGTTCCAGCTCCAAAAATCACTACTCGACCCTTTTCGAGATGGCGAATAGCTCTTCGACGAATAAAAGGCTCAGCAACTTCATCGATTTTAATAGCAGTTTGAACTCTTGTGCTTACGCCTTCGTTTTCTAAAGCACTTTGAAGTGCTAATGCATTGATGACCGTAGCGAGCATACCCATATGGTCGCCTTGAACTCGGTCCATTCCTTGTCCTGCGGCTGCTAATCCTCGAAAGATATTGCCTCCGCCAATTACAATGGCAATTTCAACGTTTTCTTCTTGAACTTTTTTAATCTCTAGTGCATATTCCTTCAAACGAGAGGAATCTATTCCGTAATTCTGTTGCCTCATTAGGGCTTCGCCACTTAATTTTAGTAGTATTCTCTTGTATTGCATGTCGGAAAGCTAACGCAGCAAAAATAATGAAAAAAGCCATCTGTTAAGATGGCTTTTGAAACTATTCTCAACCTTAAAGATTATCCTAGAGCTACTCTTTTAAAATCTACAACGGTCAATTCAGTGTCTATTGATTTTACGTAATTAGCAACACTTACCTTAGAATCTTTGATATAATCTTGGTTGACTAGCGTATTATCTTTGAAGAAACGTTTTATCTTTCCTTTAGCGATATTGTCTAGCATCGCCTCAGGCTTTCCTTCAGCACGCAATTGGTCTTTGGCAATCTCGATTTCCTTGTCAATCGTCGATTGATCTACCCCATCTTCGTTAAGTGCGATAGGATTCATGGCAGCAGCTTGCATAGCAACGTTTTTCGCACATTCTTGAGCGCCTTCAACGTTCTTAGATAAACCTATCAAAGTAGCTATTTTGTTACCTGCGTGTATATATGAACCTACGAAAGAAGATTCAACCCGAGCAAAACCACCAATCTCAATTTTTTCGCCTATTACCCCTGTTTGCTCAACAAGTTTATCTTGAACACTCATACCTTCAATAGAAGCACTTAATAATTTTTCTTTTGAATCACAATTAAGAGCTAGCTCAGCCATGGTGTTTGCAAGAGCCACAAAGGACTCATTTTTAGCAACAAAGTCTGTTTCGCAGTTAAGAGAAATAATTACCCCAGCATTGGCTTCATCATTCACTTTAGCAATAGCGGCACCTTCAGAAGAATCACGGTCAGCTCTTTTAGCGGCTACTTTCTGTCCTTTTTTGCGGAGGATTTCAATTGCTTTGTCAAAGTCGCCTTCAGATTCAACTAAAGCTTTTTTACAATCCATCATTCCGGCTCCAGTTGTTTTTCTTAGCTGATTTACTTCAGCAGCTGTAATCTTTGCCATATTCTATTTAATTGTTTGTGATTGAATTATTCTTTTGAATTTTCTTCAGCTGCCGGCTCTTCTGCAGCATTCTCGGTGCTTTCTTTAGCCTCCTCAGCTACTGGTTCAGCTTTTACTTCTTTTGGGTCAGCAACTTCAGCTTTTACTACTTCTGTGTCAGCAACTTCAGCTTTTACTACTTCTGTGTCAGCAACTTCAGCTTTTACTACTTCCGTGTCAGCAACTTCAGCCTTTACTGTAACTTTAGGAGTAG